>PPYF01188071.1_pt1 | contig 146500 bp, 124 predicted proteins | sample 1559871 | NCBI WGS metagenome assembly PPYF01 (sample SAMN08240021, study PRJNA423297) | Human gut metagenome, whole genome shotgun sequencing project. | reverse complement strand
AGAAGGATTCGAACCTTCGAAGGCTGAGCCGTCAGATTTACAGTCTGATCCCTTTGGCCGCTCGGGAATCTCTCCACACAGGGTGTTGCGAGTATTACTAAATTGTATGCTGCTTTTGCATTATCTACACCGCTTAGCGCCGTGTAAAGCAAGATGGTGGAGGGGGAAGGATTCGAACCTTCGAAGGCTGAGCCGTCAGATTTACAGTCTGATCCCTTTGGCCGCTCGGGAACCCCTCCTAAGCAAGCGGGGCGCATCATATCAAATGACCGCATTCTGTAAAGGTTAAATTGCGAAAAAACCACTTAGGAGATGTTTTTTTATGCGGAGTGTTGAAAATAGCTGCAATCAACATCAAAACGCTAAAGAAAATGCTTCAGATGTCGTTATAAACAGTGTTGATAACACAGGACATTCTTTGTTGTGATTGATCGTATTGATACCCGCGTACTAACGGATGAGCTGCAGCTAAACGGCCGCCTTCCGACAGCTATCGAGCAGGGACAGCGTAAAGACTTTGCGCTGCTGCTGGCGATGCTGTCTGCTAACGTATGCGATCAAGCCCAATTTCAGATGCCTGCGCCAGAAACGCAGACGGCCAGTTTAAATCTACCAGTGCCACCGAAAAGCCGTCTGTACGGTCACAATGTGGATATGCAGTGGGCCGATCAACGTACCCAAGCTTTTCATCAGGGCGGATTAGCATCGACGTGGTTGCTGGAGTGCTTGCAGCCGGATCCACTGATTTACCCACCGCAAAATACCGCCGGTCTGAAACCAGAGGTGTATCACAACCTGTCATTGACTGAGCGCGATGAAGTGCAAGGCAAGAAAAGCCGGGCGCCACTGGATAGCCGTACACAATTGTTTGTTTCTTGTATGCAAGCGGCACGCACTCAAGCTGAGTTACTGCGCGCAGCGGCCTAACGCCACACTGCCGTTCATTCTATTATCTCTTATCGCTTCTTTTTTCTTTTGCCTCTTTTCTTCTGTCTATCGACTGTGTTTTATCCCATCTTCTTTATGTCTTGTGGCTTTTCCCTGCTGAGTAGTCTTATGCCGACAATAAAAAACGGCAACCACTGAGGCTGCCGTTAAGAATACAGATTGCCGAACGAATACCGGTGATACCACAAGTGATACGTATGAGTGACTGACCATCGGTGCGGGATTACAAAATAATCGTCCGGTTGCCGTGTACGAAGACGTGTTGATTGAGCACCAAGCGCAGGGCGCGACTGAGTACGTTTTTCTCCACATCACGACCGGCCAGCATCATGTCGTCGGCAGAGTAGGTGTGATCCACGTTAATCACGCTTTGCTCGATAATCGGGCCTTCATCCAGATCGTTATTCACAAAGTGCGCGGTAGCACCGATGATTTTTACCCCACGCGCATAGGCTTGATGATACGGCTTAGCACCGATAAAGGCCGGTAAAAACGAATGGTGAATATTGATAATCTGGTTTGGATAGTGGCCGACGAACTCGGGTGTTAAGACGCGCATGTATTTGGCCAGAACCAGATAATCTGGCGCATAGCTGTCAATTTGCTCGCACATTTTGGCATCGTGCTCCGCGCGGCTTAAACCTTCGTGGCTGACGCAGTGGAAAGGAATATCAAAGCGTTCCACCAAGGTGCGCAGGGTTTCGTGGTTGCCGATCACTGCGGCGATATCCACTTCTAGCCCGCCGTAATAGGCCTTCATCAATAGATCGCCGAGGCAGTGCGCCTCTTTGGTCACCAAAATAACGATTTTCTTACGACTGGCCGAGACCAGTTGGCGTTTGGTGCCTTCCGGTAACGCATCATCCAGATCTGCCAGTAAGGTGGTGTCGTTAAAAATACCTTCCAGCTCGGTACGCATAAAGAAGCGACTGCTGCGATGATCCACGAACTCGTTGTTCTGAATGATATTAAGCTGGTGCTTGTAACAAATGTTGGTGATCTTGGCGATCAGCCCTTTGGCATCAGGGCAGTCGGTTAACAGAATTTTGCGTTCCATACTGAATCCGTGTCGTTAACATGAGGCCGGTTAAGCGGTTTTACTCCGAAACCTTTCAGCCGTCAAAGTGAATCCTTGAGCGGCTATGATTTACGTGAGCTGACTGCTCACGTAGGGGATTGCAATAGCTGATGATTGTGTGGCCGCCGCGGTTAGCCGCAGCACTTCTTGTATTTCTTCCCCGAACCACATGGGCAAGGATCATTACGGCCCACGTTGATACTGTTGCGTACCGGCGTTTGCCGTGCCGCAGGCTGCTCGGTTGGTAATGTATCATGCTGATTCATCGTGCCATCAATATAGCGCCAAAGACCTTGTTCACGCACAAAACGTGAGCGTTCGTGCAGCTGGCCTGGGTGACCTTCTTCGCTAAAGTGGGCAATAAACTCAACCCATCCTTCTTGATCATCATCGGTGATCGCGCGGCTGGCCGGTGTGGTCTCGACAATCTCTAAGGATTGCCAGCACACATGATGGCAAGCCTGCTCAATATCCTCACGAAACTCTGCAGCGTGGCGGCTGCTGTGATAAGTTGCAATCACATACTCAGGATTTCCCGTGGCGTGCGCGCTGTAGCGTGAACGCATCAACGCTTCGGGGGTGGCGGCCTGCTGCGCACCGCTTAGCAGCGGTTGGCAACAGTCAGTAAAGGCGAGTTGGCTGCCGCAAGGGCAGCGATCCGGCGTGGCTTGATGTTCGGTCATGATATTCAGACTACGTATAGTGATAAGTACAGTGATAACGGTAATGCGAATTTCTCTGACGCGATTGTAGGACACACAAAATAAGGGTGTATAGCAGAAAATGGAGAAGATCAAAGTAGGCGTAGCGCTCGGTGCGGGGGCAGCCAAAGGCTGGGCACATATTGGTGTTCTGCGGGCGCTCACGGATTTAGGCATTGAAGCCGATATCGTGGTGGGAACTTCTATCGGCGCCTTTGTAGGCGCGGCGTATGCCAATAACCGCTTGGCTGAGTTGGAAAACTGGGTCAAAGAGTTCAGTTATTGGGATGTGTTGCGACTGATGGACTTTGAGTGGGGCAAGGGCGGCTTGATCCGCGGCGAAAAAGTGTTTGATATCGGCGCTGGCATGATTGGGCGTAAAAACCTCGAAGAGTGTATTCGACCGTTTGCCGTGGTGGCGACCGAGTTAGAAACCGGTCGTGAACGGTGGTTGATGAAAGGCGATCTCAAGCAAGCGGTGCGCGCTTCTTGCAGCATGCCTGGGTTGCTGTCGCCGGTGCAGCTTGATGGTAAATGGATGGTCGATGGCGCGGTGGTCAATCCGGTGCCGATCTCTCTTGCGCGTGCCATGGGCGCAGATTTTGTGATTGCGGTGGATTTGGGCCGTGAACATCATCTGGCGCAAATTGATTTGTTGTCTGCCTATCCGCTCGATTTACCGCATCCAGAAGATCACAGTTGGCAGGCCAAATTGAAGCAAAAGCTGGAAAATCTCTGGCCGTCACGCCGCCGTCAGGTGCCATCGGTGCTGGATGTGATGACATCATCGATGCAGATTTTAGAGCACCGCTTGAAAAAAAGCCGGATGGCTGGCGATCCGCCAGATGTCTTGATTCAGCCGGCAGTGGCGCAAATTTCGACGCTGGATTTTCATCAGGCGGCGGTGTCTATTGAAGCAGGTTATCGCGCCGTCGAGCGGGTGGCGGACCAATTAGAACCGATTGTTACTTTTTTGCAAATGCAGGCAGAAAAATAAGAAGCGGTCACAAAAATTGGGGTAAAGGTGGGGAGAAAAAGGGCATAAATTACGATTGTGCATCACACTAGAGGCAGAGCTTGATATTTAGATGAGGACAACAGCATGCAGCCGGAAGAGGGCAGTTTCAGCGGATACCGTTTTATGTTGGTGGACGATGATCCAGTATTCAGGCAGCATCTGATTCACTTTTTGACTCACTATGATGGCACTGTCATCGAAGCACAAAATGGCCAATATGCGCTGGATAAGCTGGCGCATTATCAGCCCGACATCATCTTGTGCGATCTCAATATGCCGCAAATGGGTGGCATTGAATTAGTGACCATCTTACGTGCCCACGGTAATCAGACCCCAGTCATTGTTATTTCTGGCTCGGAGCGCTTTTCGGATGTTGCCGAAGCGCTGCGTGCAGGTGCGACGGATTATTTGCTCAAACCGCTGGATGATTTGTATGTATTGCATCGCACGATTAACGATGTGCTGCAGGCCCGTAAAAATCACGCGTTGGAAGTGGAGGAGTTAGGCGAATATTTCCAGCAGCTACAGGCCGAGCCGGAAGGTGCGCTGCAGTTGATTCGCGCTTTGCTGCCGCCGGCCCAGCAGACCATCAGCCACGCTCGCGTCCGCTATCGACAATTAGGCAGTAGCACCCACGCGGGATTGGTATTTGACTTAGCGCCAATGCATTCGCATCGTTTTGGTTTTTATGTGTTTGATATGGGCGCCGCCGGTCGACATGGTCCGATCGCCGCACTGCTACTGCGCACCTTATTCAATGGATTTCTCAGTCAGCCGGACAAGATTAACTATGTCCTGACTCATCAAGATATTCTGCGCAAAATCTACCAAACGTTCCGCCAAGCGGGTCTGACATTCAATCCGCGTTTACTGATTGGCTCTTATGACAGCGAACAACGGCAGTTGCAAATTTCGGTTGCGGGGTTGAGTGCGGAAATCGAAACATCTGCGGGGAGCCAGCGAGTGCATTCGTTATATCCCTTAGGAATGCAAAGCGGGACTCAAGGCTGTTCGCAGCAAGGCATTTTGCAAGTCGAGACGGTTCGTCTAGAAACAGCGCAGTGGAATGCGGTGGTAACCTCCCAGCGTCAAGGGCAGATGGTACTCAATGTCCAATCTGAGGCGCAGCAGGCGCAAGTGACAAGCGCGGCATCAGCGGTTGCGGCAAACCAAGCGCTCAATTCAGTGTCCGAAAAAGACATAACTGGAAAAGAACGGTTAGGCGAAAAAAATACCGGCGGGGAAAACCCGCCGGCATCAGTGGTCAACTTATTTGCTCCGGAGATCCATTGCGGGACGGATACCTTGAGCTAATAGAGCCTGAGCTAATCGATATCGAGTTAATTAGTTGGCCTGAGGTTTGATATCCACTTTTTCCAGTGTTGGACGTTTACCTTCAGCGCCATGCATCCATGTCAGCAGTTTACCGGCGCTCAGCAGCAGGATGATACCGGCGATAGTTGCGGCGATTGCGATACCACCAAAGATAGCCAGTGGACCGGCCTCCCCGACAAAGGAGCCAATGATCCCTGCGGTATAGTTCGCCAGCGCGTTAAAGCCAAACCATGCACCCATCATCAGGGAAACCAGACGCATCGGCGCTAGCTTGGTCACCATGGACAGACCAATCGGTGACAAGCACAGCTCACCTAAGGTATGGAACAGGTAAGCGCCAACCAGCCAAACCATGCTGGCCTTACCGGTCTGCTTAGCTTCAAATACGGCACCGATCATGAACAGGAAGCCGAGCGCCAGCATAAACATCGCCATAGCAAACTTCACTGGTGAACTCGGTTCACGTGGACCCATCTTCACCCAGATAGCGGCAATCAGCGGCGCCAAAGTGATAATGAAGAACGGGTTCAGGGATTGGAACCAAGCGGTCGGTACCTCAAAGTTACCAATCATGCGGTTAGTGTGCTCGGCCGCATAGATGTTCATCAGACCGCCGGCTTGTTCAAAGCCTGCCCAGAACACCACGGTAAACAGACCCAGAAACAGGATAACCTTCATGCGGTCAGCTTCTTCGGCAGTCAGCGGCGTTTTACGGTTGGTGTTGAGCGCTTTATCACGTTTAGCTGCCGGCACTGTACCGATATCACCCAGCAATTTACGGGCAAACGTCAGCTGAACCACCAGCGCTATCAGCATACCGACACCGGCACAGAAGAAACCGGCTTTCCAACCAAAGCTGGCAGACACAGAGCCTGCAACCAGACCGGCAATCAGCGCACCTAAGTTGATTCCCATATAGAAGATGGTAAAGGCACCGTCACGGCGATGATCGCCATCATGGTATAAATCGCCCACCATGGTAGAAATATTTGGCTTAAACAGGCCATTACCGCAGATCAGCAAACCGAGACCCGCATAGAATGTCACCAGATCGGAGCCACTTAGCAAACCGTGTGGCAGAGCGAGAGTAAATTGGCCCAGCGCCATCAGCGTACCACCGATCAAGATAGCCTTTCGCTGCCCCAGAATATTGTCAGCCAGCCAGCCACCAATCAGTGGAGTGATATATACTAAACCGGTATACAAGCCGTAGAGTTTCAGGGCGTCTTGGGTTGACCAGCCTAAACCACCATTGATTGTTTTATCAGTGAGATACAGAACCAAGATGGCTCGCATCGCATAGTAGGAAAAACGCTCCCACAGTTCAGTACTGAACAGAAGGAACAGTCCTTTGGGATGACCCAAGAAAGTTGATTGTTGTGTGTTGTTCATCACTTACCTTTATATTGTTCTTTATAAGCACCCGCTAATTTTTATATACACTTTAGTGATTTCATCTGCAATCTAAAACATTTCAGACACAATTGGTTGTAACGCTAACTTGTTGTATCTTCAGCGGCTATTGCAATAGGTTGTGGTGCCATTAGTGCTTTTAGAACATATAAAAACAATGTTAAACATTAAAATTGTGGATTTTTATAGTTTTTTTATCTAATTATTCAGGTCATGTTTAGACGATCCGTTTTAATGTCAGCTAAAGTGCGATGTTGACTAAATGTGATCTGGATTAACATGTGTGGTGTAGAGCATATTCTGCTAGCAGCTGCTGCTGACGCAGTGGTTCGGATTTCAGCTTAATTACCTGATATAATTACAAGATGGCCTTCTACAGGCAGACAAACTTATTTCTGTGCGAGGATGCAGCATGTCTCAATTGCAAACTAAAGTTCATAAAGCGGTAATTCCGGTGGCAGGATTGGGAACTCGGATGCTTCCTGCGACGAAAGCCATTCCCAAGGAAATGCTGCCAATTGTAGATAAGCCGTTGATTCAATACGTTGTGAATGAATGTATTGCCGCAGGGATTACCGAGATCGTGCTGGTTACCCACTCTTCCAAAAACTCGATTGAAAACCATTTTGATACTAGCTTCGAGCTGGAAGCGACCTTGGAAAAGCGGGTAAAACGTCAGTTGTTGGCCGATATTCAGTCTATTTGCCCAAAACACGTCACTATCATGCACGTGCGACAAGGGCACGCTAAAGGTTTGGGGCATGCGGTGTTGTGCGCTAAACCGCTGATTGGCAATGAGCCGTTTGCGGTTGTGCTGCCAGATGTCATCATCGACGAATATGACGCCGATTTGCATCGTGAGAATCTAGCCGAGATGTTGCAACGCTTCGATAATACCGGTGTTAGCCAGATCATGGTCGAGCCAGTACCGCATGAAGAGGTTTCGAGCTACGGGATTGCCGATTGTGGCGGTGCGCAGTTAGAGCCGGGCGAATCGCATGCTATGCACGCCGTAGTTGAAAAACCGGCCCGTGAAGAGGCGCCATCGAATTTAGCGATTGTTGGTCGCTACGTGCTGCCTGCACGAATTTGGCCATTGCTGGAAAAAACCCCTGTCGGTGCCGGCGATGAGATTCAGTTGACCGATGCGATTGCCGCCTTAATGGAAGAGCAACCGGTGGATGCTTACCATATTCGCGGTCGTAGCCACGATTGCGGTAGCAAGCTCGGCTATATGCAGGCCTTTGTTGAATACGGCATGCGTCATTCGGAGCTGGGAGAAGAGTTTACTCGTAATCTCAAAGCATTGCTGGCCACAGCCAAATAATTGATTAAAGGATACCAAGAGCATGGCCATTCTGGTTACCGGTGGTGCCGGTTATATTGGCAGTCATACCGTGTTGGAGCTGCTAAACAGCGGCAATGACGTTGTAGTCATTGATAACTTATGCAACTCCAGCCGTGAATCATTGCGTCGTGTGGAAGCGCTAACTGGCCGTAGTGTGACGTTCTATGAAGCTGACGTATGCGATCGCAGTGCGTTGCAGACCATTTTTGCTCAGCACGCGATCGATGCGGTGATCCATTTCGCAGGATTGAAAGCGGTAGGGGAATCGACCCAAATTCCGCTCAAGTATTACCAGAATAATATTGCGGCGACACTGGTGTTGTGCGAAGAGATGGAGCGCGCTGGCGTGTTTCGCTTGGTGTTTAGCTCATCGGCGACCGTGTATGGCGATCCGCACACCGTGCCGATTCAGGAACATTTCCCGACCAGTGCGACCAATCCGTATGGCCGCTCTAAACTGATGGTTGAAGAAATGTTGCGAGACATAGTTGCCGCGGATCCGCGCTGGTCAGTGGTCTTATTGCGTTACTTCAACCCAGTCGGGGCGCACATTAGTGGCCAGATTGGTGAAGACCCGAATGGCATCCCGAATAATTTACTGCCGTACATTGCTCAAGTAGCGATAGGTCGTTTGAAGCAGTTGTCAGTGTTTGGTAATGATTATCCAACGCCGGATGGTACTGGGGTGCGTGATTATATTCACGTGGTGGATTTATCTCTTGGCCATTTGAAAGCGCTGCAATACATTGCCGATCGTCATGGGGTGTTTACCTTTAACCTCGGCACAGGGCAGGGCTATTCTGTTCTGGAGATGGTGAAAGCATTTGAACAGGCAAGTGGCCGAGCAGTGCCGTATCAGGTGGTTGCTCGTCGTCCGGGTGATATTGCTGTGTGCTATGCGGAGCCTGATTTGGCTGCACAAGAGCTGGGATGGCGTGCCGAGCGTGGATTGCCAGAGATGATGGCAGATACCTGGCGCTGGCAAAGCCAGAACCCTAATGGCTATAAAGATTAATTTTTCGTAGTTCGATTTACAGAGAGACAGTAATGAAGGTTACCGTATTTGGTATCGGGTATGTGGGGCTGGTTCAGGCAGCCGTACTCGCTGAGGTCGGTCATGACGTGATGTGTGTCGACGTTGATGCCCGCAAAGTTGAGAATTTGAAAAACGGCATTATCCCAATTTATGAGCCGGGTCTAACTCCGCTGGTAAAGAGTAACTATGCTGCAGGTCGCCTGACCTTTACTACCGATGCCAAATCCGGTGTCGATCATGGCGAGATTCAATTCATTGCTGTGGGTACGCCGCCTGATGAAGATGGCTCAGCAGATCTGCAATATGTGTTGGCGGTGGCGAAAACCATTGCCACTCACATGCAGTCACACAAAATTGTGGTGGATAAATCCACGGTTCCGGTCGGTACCGCAGATAAAGTGCGTGCCGCGATTACCGAAGTTCTGCAAGCGCGCGGTTCAGAGCTGGCCTTTGATGTGGTGTCTAACCCTGAGTTTCTCAAAGAGGGCGCCGCGGTTTCTGACTGCATGAAACCCGATCGCATAGTGATTGGTTCTGATAACGCCGATGCGGTTGAAATGATGCGTGAACTGTACGCGCCATTTAACCGTAACCACGATCGTTTGATCTGCATGGATGTGCGCAGCGCCGAGCTGACCAAATATGCAGCCAACTGCATGTTGGCGACCAAAATCAGCTTCATGAACGAGATGGCGAATCTGGCAGAGCGTCTGGGCGCCGATATCGAAATGGTACGTAAAGGGATCGGCTCTGATCCGCGTATCGGCTACCACTTTATCTATCCTGGTTGTGGCTACGGCGGCTCTTGCTTCCCGAAAGATGTGCAGGCTTTGGTGCGAACTTCCGAATCAATTGGCTATCAGCCACAGTTGCTGCAAGCGGTTGAGGCGGTGAACAATCGTCAGAAATACCGTTTACCAACTCTGATTAAGCAGCACTTTGGTGAAGATCTGCGTGGCAAAACATTCGCTCTGTGGGGACTGTCTTTCAAGCCGAACACGGATGATATGCGCGAAGCTTCTAGCCGCGTATTGATGGAAGAGTTGTGGCAAGCTGGCGCCAAGGTTCAGGCCTATGATCCAGAAGCGATGGAAGAAACGCAGCGCATCTACGGTCTGCGTGATGACTTGCTGCTGCTGGGAACGAAAGATGCTGCGCTGAACAATGCCGATGCATTGATCATCTGTACCGAATGGCAGAATTTCCGGGCTCCAGATTTTGATTTGCTTAAAGACAAGCTGCGTCATCCAGTCATTTTTGATGGGCGTAACCTGTACGAGCCAGAGCGTATGCAAAAACGTGGTTTCACCTACTACGCCATTGGTCGTGGAGCGTCAGTACAGGCCGGTCCATCCGCATAAGAGCGATGGATAGGTGACATAGTGAGTTTTATCAGTAAGGCAAGACAATGAAATTTCTGGTTACCGGCGCGGCCGGTTTTATCGGGGCTAGTCTGAGTGAGCGTCTGTTGGCGCTCGGTCATCAGGTGGTCGGTATTGATAATCTTAACGATTATTACGATGTGAGCCTGAAACAAGCACGCCTAGATCGCTTAACTCCACATGCACAGTTCAGTTTTTATCCACTGGATTTGGCTGATCGCGATGGTATGGCGACGTTGTTCGCCCGTGAGCAGTTTGATCGCGTGATTAACTTAGCGGCGCAAGCCGGTGTGCGTTATTCGCTGGAAAAACCGATGGAGTACGTAGACTCCAATCTGGTGGGCTTTGCCAATATTCTGGAAGGTTGCCGACATAATAAGGTCCAGCATCTGCTGTATGCATCCTCCAGCTCCGTGTACGGCTTGAACCGTAAAATGCCGTTCTCGACGGATGATTCGGTCGACCACCCGATCTCATTGTATGCGGCGACCAAAAAAGCCAACGAGCTGATGGCACATACCTATTCCCATCTGTATGGGATCCCAACTACAGGCCTGCGTTTCTTTACCGTGTATGGTCCGTGGGGACGTCCTGATATGGCGCTGTTCAAGTTTACCAAAGCGATTTTGGCCGGTGAACCGATTGACGTCTATAACTACGGTAATATGCAGCGTGATTTCACCTTTATCGATGATATCGTGGAATCGATTGTGCGTTTGCAGGATGTGCTCCCACAACCAAACCCTGAGTGGACGGTGGAAACCGGTTCACCAGCTACCAGCTCTGCGCCGTATAAAGTGTACAACATCGGTAATAATGAACCGGTGATGTTGATGGAGTATATCGAAGCACTGGAATCGGCACTGGGTATGGAAGCACAGAAAAACATGCTGCCAATTCAGCCGGGCGATGTGCTAAATACCAGTTCTGATACGTCTGAGTTGTACAAGACTATCGGCTTTAAGCCGAAAACGACGGTACGTGATGGCGTTCAGCAGTTTGTTGACTGGTATCGTGAGTTTTATCAGCAATAAATAGAGTAGGTTTGAGTCAGACAGAAAGCACAGAAACTGAAAACGCCAAAAATGCAGTCTGACATAAAAAAGCGCCGATTATCGGCGCTTTTTTATTGGAGTCATTACTCTCGAATCCATCCGCAGTGAAAAGCGTGATGGGCCGAAATAAACTTAAGCGGTGATGGCAAAGCTTTCCAGGCTAGCACCTTCTTCCAGTGCTTTTTTGATCAGCGCTGGCGTGCGGCCTTGGCCAGTCCAGGTTTTTAACTCACCATTTTCATCACGGTATTCGTATTTGGCTGGGCGAGCGGCACGCTTAGATTTTTTCGCTGGTGCATTATCAGCCAGCAGATTCAGCAGTTCGTTAGGATCAATGCCATCAGCAATCAGCATTTCGCGGTATTGCTGCAATTTACGCTGACGCTCTTCATTTTCAGCCCGATTTTGTTCGGCTTCATGACGGCGCTCTTCCACCACAGTAGTCAGCTTTTCCAGCATATCATCCAGTTGTTCCATAGGAAGCTCGCGGGCCAGAGCTCGCATGTTACGAATATTGGTTAACAGCTTAATCATGTCGCTCATCGTATTTATCTCGGAGAAATTTATTGTTTCTTATGCTGTATTAAATGCGCACAGCAAATCTAATTGGATCAGTAATCAAAGATAAATAAATGCGATTTAAAAGTACATCATTAAAAGATGAAAAATAAAATTAATAACAAATATTCGGATCTGTCATCAAAAAATCTATTTAATGTCCCTGTTATCCATAAGTAGATTGCAAACAGAATCTGAATATCTGTCATTCTTTCTTATTTAATTGTGTGATTTTTAAGTGAAAAATTCTTGGTGGAAAACCGAATTTTTGCATTGCATCACTGAAATAAATTGTTACTATGGATTTCGCTACAGAAAAGTAGAGGTGCGCTGTTTATCAGTAACTGTCAGGAGGGTGATGCCAGAGATTGACAGCGAAAGGAGCCAGCGCCGAAGTCAGAAACGCTATCGAAGCTTTCTGGCTGGTGCAATTCTCGAACAGGGCTTGCACTGCCATAGTCATAAGTTTGTTTATTACACTATGGAGCGCTACTGGTTGGTTTTGGTGCACATGTTCGTTGTTCCGTACCTTTAGTCATTTGACTGTCAGTAGATCTTCGCCGCACTTTTAAGGTAAAGATCATGAATATTGTTGATTATTCCAATTCATTTTGGGCGGTTTTGCCCCCTTTCACTGCACTGGTTCTCGCTGTTGTTACCCGCCGCGTTCTTTTTTCGCTAGGAATGGGGATTGTTCTGGGTGCGCTGCTATTAACGCAATTCTCACCATTAAATGCTCTGGGCTATTTACAACAAAAAGCCACCGCGTTGGTGTGGGATGATGGCGCGCTGAACTGGTGGAACATTCATATTCTGCTGTTTTTATTCCTGCTGGGCGGAATGACCGCGATGTTAACGCTTTCTGGTGGTAGCCGCGCTTTTGCGCAGTGGGCCAGACAGCGGATTAAGACACAACGTGGCGCTAAGTTGCTGACTGTATTCTTAGGTGCCTTCATCTTTATTGATGACTATTTTAACAGTTTGGCCGTAGGCTCGATTGCTCGCCCAGTAACCGATCGCGCTCATATTTCGCGTGCCAAGCTGGCCTATATTCTGGACTCCACCGCCGCACCGGTGTGCGTGATGATGCCGGCGTCTAGCTGGGGGGCGTATATTATCACCATTATCGGTGGCATTTTGACCACGCACGGTGTGACCGAATACACCCCGTTGGGCGCGTTTGTCGCTATGGTGCCGATGAACCTGTATGCCATTTTTGCGTTGGTGATGGTGCTGGTGGTGTCTTGGTTGTCACTGAATATCGGTCCGATGCGTCGTCATGAGCGCATGGCCAGCGAAGGGATCTCCCTGACTGGTCGTGAGATGGAAGAGCAGAGTAACGATCACGGCTTTAGCGTGCGTGAGCTGGAGTCCGGTCGAGTTTCTGATCTGCTGATCCCGATTATTGCGTTAGTTGTCGTGACCGTTTCGGCGATGCTGTTTACCGGTTATCAGGTACTGGCCGCCAATAATCAGCCATTTGGCATTATCGGTGCGTTTGAAAATACCAATGTTGGCCTGTCATTGGTGAGCGGTGGCTGTGTGGGTCTGTTGTTATCGGTGTTGACCACCGTGCGTCAGCGTGTGGCGATGGCCGATCTGCTGCAAGCACTGCTCAGCGGTATGCGCTCGATGTTGCCTGCTGTCTATATCCTGCTGTTTGCTTGGACTATCGGTGCGGTAATCAAGGATATGTCGACCGGTAAGTACCTGTCGTCGTTGATTCAGGGCAATTTGCCACTGAGCCTGCTGCCGGTGCTGCTGTTTATGGTGGCGGGTCTGATGGCGTTTTCCACCGGCACTAGCTGGGGTACATTTGGGATCATGCTGCCGATTGCGGCCGATATGGCGGCTGCGGCAGATATCGCCATGCTGTTACCATCCATGGCTGCGGTTATGGCGGGCGCGGTGTTTGGCGATCACTGTTCACCGATTTCCGATACCACTATCTTGTCCTCCACTGGCGCACATTGTAATCACTTAGATCACGTGACGACGCAGTTGCCATACACCTTGGCGGTAGCGGGGGTGTCGGCGGGTGGCTTTATTGCGCTGGGCATGACGCAGTCAGCGTGGGTCGGGTTGGCCGTGACCGGTGTCCTGTTCACTACCATGATTGGCATCTTTTATTTCCTGCAGCCACGACCTGTGGCGATAAAAGCAGTATGATAAGAAGGGGCGGGTAACCGCCTCTTTTTTTATCTGTGTGTTGTGGTTTTATTTTCCGCTGCTTTTCGTTCTTTGGGTTTGAATTTTTAGTGTTACACAGGAGTAGTTTGGCGCATGGCGCAGCTCTATTTTTACTATTCAGCGATGAATGCGGGGAAATCGACCGCGTTGTTACAGTCGTCTTATAACTATCAGGAGCGTGGCCTGCGTACCCTGATTTTCACCGCCGAAATTGATAACCGCTTTGGTGTAGGGAAAATCAGCTCCCGCATTGGTTTATCGGCTGATGCGTTACTGTTTTCTCCGCAGACAGATCTATTAGCCTGCATTGGTGCCGAGCATCAAACGCAGCCGATAGATTGCGTGTTGATTGACGAATGTCAGTTCCTCAGTCGTGAGCAAGTCGAGCAGTTGACCGATGTGGTCGATCGTTTGGACATCCCGGTATTGTGCTATGGCTTACGTACTGACTTCCAAGGTGAACTGTTCCTTGGCAGTAAATACCTGTTGGCGTGGGCAGATAAGCTGGTTGAGCTGAAAACTATCTGCTATTGCGGACGCAAGGCCAATATGGTGCTGCGCCTCAATGCCGATGGCGTGGCGATGCGTGACGGTGAGCAGGTGCAGATCGGTGGTAATGAAAGTTACGTTTCGGTGTGCCGCAAACACTATAAAGCCGCATTCGAAAACAAGTAATCGCCTCTGCTCTACGGCATGTATGTAGTGCGCGGTTGGTCGCCTTGTGTGCTGCTGATGTTAGATTGAGATAAAAATGCCGGTCATGAAGATGTCCGGCATTTTTGCTTTTATTTTTATATAGTTAATGCGGATCGCGTGTTAGTTCGCCAACATGTGCGGCAATAAGGCCACCAACGCATCGATACGCGTTTGTATTGGCGCATTGGAAGATGGCATCTGGCCGTTGTTGCCCATCACCCAGCGGCGCGCATCCAGATAGGCTAAGTCATCAGGCAGTGGCCACGGCGCATCGGTTCGCGCGCAATCGGCGCTCAGCAGCACAGCATCGGTTTTTCCCCAGCTCATCCAGCCACTCACCGGATAATCTGCCAGCCAGTGCATCAATTGCTGCATGACATCGGGAAAGGTGTCCGCATCGTCAATCTGCTGCTGACTCAGGCCGGAGTGCTGTATACACTCTTCGCTAAGCTCCGGCTCCAGTTTAGGCTGGATGAGGGCATGGAAAGATGCAGTGGATTGTCCTGCTGGCGTCACAATCTTTGCCATCAATTCAATGATTTCATTATCAATTTCACAGGAGAAATCCTGCTCGTGGCAGGAAACCTGCAGGGCGATGGCAAGGTAGCAACTTGATGGTGCGCTCATGGTGTGATCCACTCTGTTTTGCATACAATGGTAGGCCGGAACCCGAAGTGCCGGAGACGCAGGATGCTGTATTTTTACGCAAACACATAACTCGCCACGCTGATTTTAAATGAAAATGGTTATCATTTCATTGTGGCTGTTATATGCTATCCGGCTCTCGACAATACATATATTAACGTATTGATTTCTGATGTGAAAAAAATAAAGGATGTCGTGTGGGATTGTTCAGGCAACTGAGCTGGTTTTTTCGTCAGCAGTGGCGACGTTATGTCGGGGCCATCGGGCTACTGGTTTCTATCGCGTTGCTCGAATTATTGCCGCCAACCATTGTCGGGCGGATTGTCGACGGTATTGATAAGCAGCAGATGGATGCTGCGCATCTGCTGCGTTGGATTGCTCTGCTGCTAGGCTGTGCCGTGTTGGTATACGGCCTGCGGGTGGTGTGGCGAGTGTTACTTTTTGGTGCCTCTTACCGGCTGGCGGTAGAGCTGCGTCAGTCGATTTATCAGCAGCTCAGTCGCCAACACAGCCGTTTTTATCTGCGTCACCGTACCGGCGATCTGATGGCGCGCTCCACCAATGATATCGATCGCGTGGTGTTTGCCGCAGGGGAAGGGGTGCTGACGCTGGTCGATTCCATGGTGCAGGGATTGGCGGTGCTGTTCATCATGAGCACTCAGCTCAGTTGGCAATTAACGTTACTGGCGTTGTTACCGATGCCGATTATGGCGTGGTTTATCAAAGGCTATGGCGATCAGCTGCATCATCGGTTCCGTCATGCGCAAGCCGCGTTTTCCAGTTTGAATAACACGGTACAAGAAACCCTGACCAGTATTCGGATGGTGAAAGCATTTGGCTTAGAAAAACGCCAGCAAGGGCATTTTGCGCAGGCGGCCGTCGATGCGAATCAGCGTAATATGTCGGTGGCTAAAGTTGATGCGAAGTTTGACCCGACTATCTATGTGGCTATCGCGATGGCCAACCTGCTGGCGGTAGGCGGCGGTAGCTGGATGGTAGTACATGGCAGCATGACGTTGGGTCAGTTGACCAGCTTCATCATGTATCTGGGCTTGATGATTTGGCCGATGTTGGCGATGGCGTGGATGTTCAATATTGTTGAGCGTGGCAGTGCGGCGTATGTGCGGGTTCAGGCGCTTTTGGCTGAAGAGCCGGATGTGCCGGATGGCCATCTCGATCTGCCTGCCGAGCGCGGTGTGCTGGATGTTAACGTACAGTGCTTTGCATATCCGGAAGGCAAGCACCCCGCGTTGCAAGCGGTGCAACTGCAAGTCAAACCGGGCCAGATGCTGGGGATTTGTGGTGCGACCGGCTCGGGCAAAAGTACGTTGCTGGCCTTGATCCAGCGTCAATTCGCGTTGACCGATGAACAAGGTACGATCTGCTTTCACCAGCTTTCGTTAGCCGATCTAAAGTTGCACGCGTGGCGTGAACGGCTGGCGGTGGTGAGTCAAACTCCCTTTTTGTTTTCCGCTTCGATTGCGGAAAATATCGCGTTTGGGCGTCCGCAAGCCAGCATGGAGCAAATTCGCTATGTCGCCGAATTAGCCTGTGTGGCCGAAGATATCGAGCGTTTACCACAGGGCTATAATACGCCGGTGGGAGAGCGTGGGGTGATGCTCTCGGGCGGACAGAAGCAGCGTATCGCCATTGCACGCGCCTTGTTACTGGAAGCTGAGATCTTGATTTTGGATGATGCACTGTCTGCCGTTGATGGCCAAACCGAGCACCGTATTTTGCATAATCTGCGGCAATGGCGCCAAGGGCGCACCTTGTTGGTTACTGCGCATCGTCTTTCCGCCTTGGCGGAAGCCGACGAGATTGTGGTGTTGCAACAAGGTCAGGTTGCCCAGCGTGGCACCCATGCGGCGCTCAGTCAGCAGTCAGGATGGTATCAGGAGATGTACCGTTATCAGCAGCTAGAGCAAGCGCTGGAGCGGGACGATGAGGAAGAAGTGGTATGTTAAATCGTTCCGAACAGTGGCCGACGCTCAAGCGCTTATTAGGCTATGGTCAGCCTTATCGCCGCGATTTTATTCTGGCGACCGCGATGCTGTGGTTAGCGTCTGCGGCGGAAGTCGGTGGGCCGCTGTTGGTCAGCTATTTCATTGATCATTTTTTGGCGGCAGGACGTTTACCCCTATGGCCGGTTTTAAGCTTATTGGTGGCGTTTTTATTGCTGCAAGTGGCGGCGGGGACGCTGCACTATTTTCAATCTCTGCGCTTTAACAAAGTGGCGTTGAAGGTGGTGCAGGATATTCGATGTGATGTGTTTAATGCCGCAGTTATGCAGCCGCTGGCCGTATTTGATACTCAGCCGGTCGGGCAATTGATCTCGAAAGTGACCAATGACACCGAGGTGATTAAAGATCTGTACGTTACGGTGTTGGTGACATTGCTGCGCAATATCGCGCTGATCAGCGTCATGTTGGTGGCGATGTTCTCGCTGAACTGGAAGATGGCGTTGGTGGCCTCGGTGATGTTCCCTGTGGTGTTGACCGTGATGGCGGTGTATCAAAAGCGCAGTATTCCGGTGGTGCGTGCGGTGCGGGAACGGCTAGCTGGGATCAATGATGGCTTTAACGAAACCATCAGCGGGATCCATGTGATCCAGCAAATGCGACAAGAAGCGCGCATGGGTGAAAAACTGGCGGCGCAAAGTCATGCCCACTATCGCTCGCGTATGCAGGCTTTGCGTCTGGATGCGGTGTTATTGCGCCCACTGTTAAGCCTGATTTCTGCCTGTATCTTGAGCGGCCTCCTGATGGTGTTTGGCTTTTCAGCAGCCGGCAGTGTAGGTGTTGGCGTACTGTATGCGTTTATCAGCTATTTGGGGCGCATGAATGAGCCGCTGATTGAGCTGACCTCACAGCAATCCATGCTGCAGCAATCAATTGTGGCGGGTGAGCGGATTTTCTCGTTGATGGACGCGCCTGCGCAGCACTACGGTGAGCATGCGCAACCGCTGCCGGACGGACGTATCGCCATTGAGGATGTCTCTTTCGGTTATAAGCCGAATGAACCGGTGTTGCAGCAGATCTCGTTGCAGGTGCCGGATGGCGATTTTGTGGCCTTGGTCGGTCATACTGGCAGCGGTAAAAGTACCTTAGCCAGCTTGCTGATGGGCTATTACCCTGTCACGCAGGGGCAAATTGCCTTAGGTGGACAGCCGATTGCTCAGTTATCCCATGACGTGCTGCGGCGCGATATCGCGATGGTGCAGCAAGATCCGGTGGTGTTGGCCGCCTCGGTACGTGATAACGTCACCTTGGGGCGCGAAGTGAGCGATAGCCTGATTTGGGATGTATTAGAAAAGGTGCAGCTCGATGGCGTGGTTCGCGCCATGAATGCAGGACTGGACACCTTACTGGGCGAGCAGGGTAACAACCTATCGGTGGGACAAAAACAGTTGCTGGCACTGGCGCGGGTATTGGTGCAGCAACCGAAGATTTTGATCCTCGATGAGGCGACGGCCAATATTGACTCCGGTACTGAGCAGGCAATTCAAACCGCGCTGGCCGTGGTACGGCAACACACCACCTTAGTGGTGATTGCCCACCGCTTGTCGACTATTGTGGAAGCCAGTCAGATTGTGGTGTTGCACCGTGGCCGGATTGTCGAGCAGGGTACCCATGAGGCGCTGTTGGCGCGTAATGGTCGTTACACCCAGATGTGGACGTTACAACAAACGGGGACGTCAATGTCGGTTGCATGATGTGCATATGGAGTGAGCTGATTTTTGGCCGTGCTCAATTGCTCATAAAGTCGCCCGATAGAATAGCTTCATATAAAGCTCAATATAAAAAGAAGCGCAGATCTCCAGAGTTCGGGTATCTGCGCCTCTTTGTTTTGTTGGCTTACAGCCAGAAACCGTATTGACCTGCGTTGTGGGCGATGATCAACGCGCCATCCAGTCGCCGACCCACAAGCCTATCAGCATGGCTGCGACAAATAACAATACGCCAAGCGAGGGCGCGGCTAATAAGGTGATGGCAGGCCCTGGGCAAATCCCTGCCAGTCCCCAACCAATACCGAATACCGCAGCGCCGCCAATCAATTTTACATCCAACTTTTTAGCCGGAACGGGCGGAATGGGATCGCCGCACAGTGCTTGTGGACAGCTTTTCACCCAACGGAAATAACCGATACCGAACACCAATAACGCCCCGCCCATCACGAAGGCCAGTGTTGGGTCCCACGGTCCGGCCAAGTCTAAAAAGCCCTGTACCCGTGCCGGCTCATTCATTCCGGAAACAGTCAGTCCGCTGCCAAATAACAGGCCACATAACAGGCTGAACAGATAACGCATGATATCTCCTTAAATCCGGCCGGATTAACCGCCAAATACATGCTTTAACAGATACACAGTGATAAAACCGGTCAGCATAAAGGTGCTGGTAGCGATGATGGAACGTACTGAGAGGCGTCCCATGCCGCAGATCCCGTGGCCGCTGGTACAGCCATTGCCTAAGCGTGCACCAAAACCGACCAGAAAACCGGCGATGATCAGCAGTGGCCACGATGCGCTTAACGTTGCACCCAAGGTGATCCCCATCAGCTTGGCGGTATAACCCCCACCGGCGACCATGCCGACAATAAACAGGGCGCGCCACAACCAGTTTTTATCGGGATGCAAAAGGCCGTTCAGGATCCCACTGATCCCCGCGATCCGGCCAGCACCTTTGAGCAGCAGCAGTGCCGATAAGCCGATCATCGCGCCGCCCGCGAGTCCTAGCAGGGCACTAGCAAAAGTAAAGCTCTCAGAAAGCATACTTATATCCTTGTTAGTAGCGTCGTTATTCGTAGGTGGCTGTTACGTTTATCCCTCGCCAGTGGATTATGCTGACTGGCAAGGGATGTAAGGCGCACCTCTGGTGCGGTTGGCACCATACTTTTCACGCGGCTTAACGCTTTACGTGGTTTAACGTTTCACACGGCTTAAAAGCGGCGCGTAGCGGCTGCAAATTGAATATAGCCACCGCTTAAGTTACGGCAACGTAAGCCATGATGTTGCAAGATGCGGCAAGCAACCGTGCCACGCAAACCACTTTGGCAGATCACCAAGATCTCTTTGTCTTGTGGCAGCTCATGCAGGCGTTGGCGCAGATCATCAACCGGAATATTCATCGCACCAGGGATCGCCCCTATGTTGGTCAGCTCGGCCGGATTACGCACATCCAACAGGAACTGCTCGGCCGTTGGGTTGAGAATATCGGCAGGATGGCAAACCGGTACATCGCCTTTGAGCTGGTTGGTAGCGACAAAAGCCGCTTGGTTGATGGCATCTTTGGCTGAGCCAAACGGTGGTGCGTAGGTCAGCTCCAGATGCTGCAAATCATACACGCTCATACCCGCGCGCAAGGCAACGGCGAGCACATCGATACGCTTATCGATACCATCACGCCCCACCGCCTGTGCACCCAACAGGCGTCCGCGTGGCACTTCATAAATTAGCTTGAGGCTCACTGGATGCGCGCCGGGATAATAGCCGGCATGACTGCCAGTATGCACATGCACCGCTTCGATGTTAAAGCCGTTGTTGCGTGCCAGTCTCTCGCTTAAACCGGTACTGGCGGCGGCGAGGGTAAAGATTTTGCAAATTGCCGTGCCTTGGGTGCCACGATATTGCTCGCTGTGCCCTAACATATTGTCTGCGGCCATGCGACCTTGACGGTTGGCCGGACCGGCCAATGGGATCAAACCGGCTTGGCCGGTCACCAGATGACGGGTTTCCACCGCATCGCCCACCGCATAAATATCCGGATCGGAGGTTTGCATCGTGTCACTGACTTGAATACCGCCACGCGCGCCGAGTTCGAGCCCAGCTTGGCGGGCTAATTGGGTATCCGGTGACACTCCGATGGCGGCGATCACCAGACCGGTTTCCAAACGTTGCCCATCAGATAATTGCAGCAGCAGGCTATCGCCTTGCTCTTCTACCGCGCTCAAACCGGTGCGTAGACGCAGGTCAATACCGTGGTTAACCAGCTCTTGGTGCAGAAAGCCGGCCATGTCCTCGTCCAGACTGGTCATCACTTGCGGTGCCAGCTCCAGCAGTGTCACGGGGATCTGGCGTTCACGCAGCGCTTCGGCCACTTCCAACCCAATAAACCCACCGCCGACCACGGTCACATGCTGACGTGACAGCGTGGTGAGGGCGGCAATGATTTTGTCCATATCCGGAACATTGCGTAGCGTCAGTACTTTAGGGTTGTCAAAGCCAGGAATCGGCGGACGGATAGGGGACGCGCCTGGGCTGAGCAACAATTTATCGTAGCTTTCTTGATAGGTTTCGCCCGTTTGCAGGTTGCGTACAGTTAACTGTTTCGCCTCACGATCAATGCTCATCACTTCATGGTGCACGCGCACTTCCACATTGAAGCGGCGCTTGAAGCTTTCGGGTGTTTGCAGCAATAACGATTGGCGCTCAGGGATGGTGCCGCCGATATGGTAAGGCAACCCACAGTTGGCAAACGAAATATATTCACCACGCTCGAGCATGATGATTTGCGCCTGCTCACTGACCCGGCGAGCTCTGGCTGCTGCGGAAGCGCCACCGGCGACACCGCCGACAATCACAATCTTGGTCATGGGTTACCCTCATAATTTAGGTTTATTTAAATTAGTATTATCTAAAATAAAGCCAATAACAATACTTATGAGGATAACGAGGTGAAAATAAAAAACCGAACCTAAGGTCCGGTTTTGATGATTCGTGCGGAAAAAGAGTGGTAAACCCCGTCGGATTTCAAGATTTCTGTGGTCGTTGACGAATTAAGCCTTCTTGAACCGTAGTGGCGATCAATTTGCCGTCACGGGTAAAGAAGCGGCCACGAACCAGCCCGCGGGCACCGGATGCCGATGGGCTTTCCACGGCGTACAGCAGCCAGTCATCCATTCTAAATGGGCGATGGAACCACATTGAGTGATCCAGCGTAGCCACTTGCATATCTGCTTCAAGGAAGCCTTTGCCGTGTGGCTGTAGCGCTGTCGGCAGGAAGTTAAAGTCAGAGGCGTAAGCCAGCAGATATTGGTGTACCCGCAGATCATCGGGCATTGTCCCGTTGGCTTTAAACCACACATAACGCACCGGCTCTTCCACATCGCCTTGCAGAGGGTTGTGGAATTTCACGGGGCGCATTTCAATGGGGCGTTCACACAAGAATTTATCGCGCACGCTGGCCGGTAGTAAATGCGCCATCTTGCGCGCAATATCCAGCTCTGACATCAGCTCTTCCGGTTGTGGTACGGCAGGCATCACATCTTGATGCTCAAAGCCTTCTTCTTGTGTTTGGAAAGAGGCGGTCAGATAGAAAATAGGGCGACCATTTTGGATAGCGCTGACACGGCGAGTGCTGAAGCTGTGGCCATCGCGCAGATTTTCCACGTCGTAAACAATCGGTTTATGGCTATCACCGGGCAGCAAAAAGTAACTATGGAACGAATGCACCAAACGTTCGGCCGGAATAGTTTGCTTGGCGGCGTGCAGGGCTTGTCCGATCACTTGGCCACCAAATACTTGGCGTAACCCCAGATCCTGACTCTGACCGCGGAATAATCCTTCTTCGATTTTCTCCAGATTCAGCAGCTGAAGCAGCCCTGCTAAAACATCACTCATTGCTCTACCTCTTATAACACTGCGAGACAGACAGCATTCTTTGTCTCTGCGCTGTGGTATGTGATTTGATGAGCAAAGGATAGCATCAACCAGCCGCACTCCGGTAAACCGCAATGCAATGAGCGAACACTCGGCTGCCGAAAGGCCAACATTGTTTATCAGAATCTGTCGAAATGTGACCAATTTGCCGTGGCTGTTGTCGTTTAACCGCACAATTTCAGGATTAGGGCAAGAATGCGGCCTAGGCAGTTTGACAAAAGTCGCATTTATTAACATAAGTAAAAAGAATCAACTGATAAGGTGAACGATGTACTGAGGATTTAACACGGGAGGTGAAGTATGCGCGGAATCATTCTGTCACTGGTAGCGTTAGCGCTGGCAGTCATTTGTGTAATGGCCGGAACGCATTCTGTTACCGAGTTTAATCCTGTGTTAGCCATCTTGCTGGTGGTCTGGTTGCTTCCGCAAGCCGGGCTGCGCGGCGGGTTGCTGGTAGCTGTGATCACCTTATTTGCCGGCACCTTGGCCGAGCAGCCGATTAGTCTGACCGCCGCTACCTTGATGGCCTATCCGATGTTGGCCGTATTATTTTCGCGCCATGCTCCACTGAGCTTGAAATTTGGCCTGTTTATCCCTTGGGTGGCGATGCCGAGTGCCATAATGGCGTTGCAAAATGCCGGTGGCATTCCTGGCTCACCGTGGGTCACGCTGTGCCAATTTTTGGCCGTGGCGGCGGTGTGGCTGATTTGTCGCGGTTGGCGTGCGCTGGCCGGTAATTTCATGGCGCTGCTGGTGGTTGCGATCCCATTTAGTTTGTGGTTGCCGATGCAGACGTTGGCGGTGTTGTCGCTGATCGGTCTTATCGCGGCGGTACAAATGCTACAAAAAGGTCATTATGCGGTGCATTTATACCGTTTAGGTTGGTTACTGCCGACCCTGCCGTTTGCTGTTCTGGCACTTTATCCGGTCGAGCAGATCTCTTTGCCCATCTTGATGATGTGGTTAGTTTTATTACTGGTTGAGTTGATGGGCGAATCTTTATTGGAGGAGAATGAGCAAGAAAACAACATCTAAACCGCTAGGGGGTTGCATTCTCTGCTCGCATCTCCGATAATCACCGCGCTTTCACGGCAACACGGTGAAAGTTTGTCAATGGAGGCTCTATTGGTCCTTCCGCATTGATACTATGTCGACCTGGTCAGGTCCGGAAGGAAGCAGCCAAGGCATAGGACTCGAGTGCCGGGATGTGGCTGGTAGGGCCTCCACCCGTTTTAGCGCCTACCAATTCTACCTGTCAAAACTCTCCAGTTAAAAATCGCCCAAATCCACAGTTATCTGAGTAACATTATCCGAGCCATAAGTTATCTGAGTAAATACTGAACTTGTAGCAGAATCTTCGGTGCTGTTGGTTTTTTGTTTTTATCCATACACGCTTACTTTTTGTTTTTCCGCAGCGATGAACACTTCCAATAAATAGACAATCTTGTCAGAGGTTGTTTTGTTATTACCTCATAAAGATAGAGCAATAGCTCCATTCCCTGCGGCAAATAATCTTGCGCTTTAGACGTTGCCCCTAAGATGGCAATTATTCAATTTCCTCCCATAATTGCTGTGATAGAGCGCGTCGCATGCTCTTTACTCGAGTGGGTATCATTTTTTCGATTAAGTGTCGGTGTAAAAGCAATAAGGAAACGTTTAGGGGTAACTAGTTAGGATTGATGTACTCAAGTGGCAATACTATGGGCAGCATCAGCATTTTGTGTGACTAGTGAAATAACTATATGTATTTCATAGAATAATAGGGAGCCATTCCCATGAGTCACAGAGCTAAATATTCAGGTGTAACGTGGTATCACCTTATTTTGGTTACTATCGCCGGAGGTATTGTTCAGTCATCTCAAGCTGCAGATTGTCCGGATAGATTTGAATCGACAGCGTTAGATTATTTAGGGCGCAATGCCGATAGCTCCAAGTCATATTGGCTTATTTTAAGTAATCGCCCAGACTCATTTCGCCTCAGTGCGCCGGGAGTGGCATCTATCGATCAATGGCAAACGGAGAGTGCTTCAATTCACATCAGCGCTTCTGACATTGTACGGGATGATGTGAATGGTACGCATAAATTAGATCGGTTGAAGGCCGATGGCTCTTTTGATTGCTTCTTGCAGTCGCGTAATCAATTAAATCCGCTCTTGCCGCCCACATGGCGACCTCCGGTGAAACCCGAGCGTCCTGAAGTTGTTCGGCCAGAAAAGCCGAGTTTGCCCGAAGTCATTCGACCAGGAAAACCAGAGTTACCGGTTGCGGTTAGGCCTGAGTTGCCACAGCGATCCGTGGTGGTGTTACCGGCTCGTCCGGAGCTACCCAATGTCGTCTTGCCTGAGCTGCCAGAACTGCCGATTGTGAACAAGCCTACGCCGATTCAACCGGTTGAGATTAAGGTGAATGATCAGTCGTATATGGTGGCTAAAGCAGATTTGCTCCAGTACTGCCCTATGTTGCAGCCAGATAGCAAGGGGGGCTTTAGTGCCGAATCCCTATCGCGCTGTGAAAATCTCAATACACTGTTAGCGCAGGTACCACTAACGCCTGGACGTGACTTGCTTGAGCCTACTGAATGGAACTCGTGGGTTGATTTTCAAGTGGTACATTCTTCAAATCAGCGCGGTTTTAGTGAAATTGATGAGCGAGTGAAAACGGTCACATTGGGGGCGGATAAACAAATATCCCCCGATGTGGCATTGGGATTGATGTTATTGGTCAGCGATCAGAAAAACGAGAGCTTTTCCGGGCAAATTAGCCGTGATAGCCGGAATATTATGGCCGGCCCCTATCTGGCTTATCGTCTGTCAGACCACTGGTCTGTATTTGGACAAGCCACGGTAGGTGAAGTACAGCATCGCTACAAACTTCTGGCCCTTTCAGGGGAAAATAATCCGGTTCAGTATGGTGCTGGTGTCAATGTGCTCGGTGAATATCCATTGAGTGAAAACACTACATTACGACCCAAACTAGGATTTTCCTACTTGTATGAGCAAGGAAAATCTTACCGACTGTCTGGCAACCTACGCAATACACCGTTAGCCATATACGTTGCAGGCCAAAGCAGCGAGTCAGGTCAATTGCAGGCAAGCACGGAAATTAACACTCGATTGGAAACTGCAGATGGGCATCTGTTTGTACCGTATGGCGAGCTTGGTGTTTATTACAATACAATAAATAAAAACAGTGAGTTACAACCTGATGCGCAAGGATTTGTGCGGGGAGGCGTGAGAACCTTGGCTGGCAAAAACTGGCAAATTGATCTCAATGTGGGTTATCAAAGTGTGGGGGTAAGTCAGTTGGATACGTGGGATTACGCGCTTTTCATCGCTTATTCGTTTTGAACAGTAAGCCCGCGCGTGAAGCGTAATATTTATGTTTGCCACCGCCATGAATGCTGATGCGTTTACTGTTCATGGCTGTAGCGCTGCCCATAACACAGGGAAGCACACTAAAAGTTGATCGGGTTAACGAACTGGAAATAGAGTTAAATGCTGACTCATTGTGTATTCGCTGGATAGAAATACTGCTAAGTAATTTTAATTCAACAGGATATGCATCTATGGAAATAAAACAGCACGCAATTTAATGATCACATAAAAACATGACAATAAAACGCCTATTGCAAGTTTGATACGGCTCTTTATGATACGCACAAAATATCCCCTATTTTACGTTTCGCCTTATTAAATCGTTAGAGAGTAAAGAGTCAAAATGCGCTTGTTGTCTGTGTTGTGCCTGTCGGTGGCTGGCTTGTTATCTGCTGTCCCGGCCGCTGCCAGTTTGTCGCAGGAGCCGGCGAAAGCCGATCTGGTAGTGGTAAAAAAATCGCAGTACCGTCTGGCATTAATGCGGGACGGCAAAGAGATCAAAAGCTTTTGGATCGCACTCGGGGCTAACCCTGTGGGACCGAAACTGATGAAAGGGGATAACCGCACCCCTGAAGGTCGTTATCTTCTTGATTATAAAAAGGAAGATTCACAGTATTATCGGGCTATTCATATCTCATATCCCAATGTGGAAGACATGAACCGTGCGCAGCAAATGGGGGTTCACCCCGGTAGTATGCTGATGATTCATGGTCAGCCGAATGCGGTGTTGAATAGCAAAGTACAGCGCTCTAACTGGACTAACGGTTGTATCGCGCTGCTAAACCATGACATGGATGAATTATGGCGCTCGGTTGAGCCGGGAACGCCAATCGAAATTTATCCGTAATTGCGCGGTACGGCTATTTCAGTTTTTTAGCTATTCATAGCACCTTTTCTTGTTTTTTATTCCGGCGTGCTCTGTTTACAACATGACGTATTACTTCGTCAGTGGAACACGCAGGAGCAAACAACATGAAATTACGAGTGCTGTCATGGATGATGGCTGCCGGGCTGGTATTGAATACCGCGTCGGCAGCTGAAATTACCTTACTGAATGCCTCATACGATCCCACCCGTGAATTATTCACCGAATACAATGCGTTATTTTCCCAGCATTGGAAAAAACAGCATGGCGATGAGGTGACGGTTAAACAATCTCATGGCGGTTCAGGCAAACAAGCCCGCGCGGTATTAGACGGCTTGGAAGCCGATGTCGTCACGTTGGCGTTGGCCTATGATATTGACACCATTGCCAAACGCGGCTTGGTGGCTGATAACTGGGCCGAGGCTTATCCGCATCATGCCACTCCGTTCAACTCCACCATTGTCTTTTTGGTGCGTAAAGATAACCCTAAGCAGATTAAAGATTGGAATGATCTGATCCGAAACGATGTCGAAGTGATCACGCCGAATCCAAAAACTTCCGGCGGAGCGCGCTGGAATTATCTGGCTGCATGGGGTTATGCGTTGAAGAACAATGGCCAGTCACAAGAGGCGGCGCGGCAATTTGTTAGTCAGCTGTATCGCAATGTCAAAGTGCTGGATTCCGGTGCGCGCGGCGCGACCACCACGTTTGTGGAGCGCGGAATTGGCGATGTGCTGATTACGTGGGAAAACGAAGCTTATCTGGTACTCAAAGAGCTTGGCAGTGATCGCTTTGAGATAGTCACGCCATCGGTCTCGGTGTTGGCTGAGCCGCCGGTGGCGGTAGTGGATAAAGTCGCGCAAAAACGTGGGACCGAGGCAGTAGCAAAAGAGTATTTAGCCTATCTCTACTCGCCAGAAGCTCAGCGCGTGGCGGCCAAAAATTACTATCGCCCAACTGACCCGCAAGTTGCCAAAGAAACCGCGAACCAATTTGGTGCCGTTAATCTGTTTACAGTGCGAGATCTGTTTGGCAATTGGGAGCAGGCGCAGAAAGTGCATTTCGCACGTGGCGGCGTTTTTGACCAAATTTATACGCCAGGAGGTTAACGGCAGTTCGTTTCGTCCTTTTCGGTCAACCAATAAACGCAAGGATCTCTGTCAGGCACACACAATAGGTATACATTGCTGGCGTAAGTAGCATTACGTCAGCCAGTGTTTGAACAACCAAATCGTTATATCTCATTCCACGGCGCGATAACGCGCCGTTTTTTTATGGCGATTCCCGCCTTTAGCTGAAAACAGGGAAAAGAAAGATATTTTCCTTATTTCTCCCCCGATAAGCCGCGCGCGATAGTAGCGTGACAGGAGCAGGGGCCACAGGGTGTGGCAGCATAGCGCGGGAGAGTTTGATGGCCGTTCGTTCATTTACCGTAATTCCAGGGATGGGGCCCACACTGGGTTTTACCTTGTTGTATCTGGGACTGATAGTGCTGTTACCGCTGTCAGCGTTGGTGATCTACAGCTTTACACACCTGTCATTGAGCGAATTCTGGGCGGTAGTGACTGAGCCGCGCGTACTGGCTTCCTATCGACTCAGTTTTAGCGCTGCATTTATTGCCGCCACCCTCAATACTCTGTTTGGGGTTTTGCTGGCGTGGGTGTTGGTGCGTTATGAATTTCCCGGCAAGAAGCTGGTGGATGCTTTGGTGGATTTACCGTTTGCGATGCCAACGGCGGTATCCGGCATTGCGTTGACCGCAGTGTTTGCGGGCAATGGCGTGATTGGTCACCTGGTGGAGCCGCACGGGGTGAAATTGACCTTTAACCCAACCGGCATTGTGATTGCGCTGATTTTTATCGGGCTGCCTTTTGTGGTGCGCACCTTACAGCCGGTGCTGCGCGAGCATGAAGCCATGTTAGAGGAAGCGGCTTCTTGCTTAGGGGCTACCCGCGCTCAAACATTTATCCGCGTGATCTTCCCAGCCTTGTTACCGGCCATTATTACCGGTTTTACCTTGGCATTTGCCCGCGCCATTGGCGAATACGGCTCGGTGATTTTTATTGCGGGGAATATCCCGATGGTATCGGAAATCGCCCCGCTGATGATCATGAGCCATCTGGAAGAATATGACTACGCAGGAGCCAGTGCCATCGCCGTGGTGATGCTCGGTGTGTCGTTCATCCTACTGCTGCTGATCAATCAACTGCATGCATGGAGTCGTAAAGGGATCAAGGAGGATCGTTTATGAGTGCGCGCCAATCTGAATCACCGTGGGTGCGTTATGTTCTTATCGGCATAGCATTACTCTGGTTTACATTGATCTTGGTGATCCCGCTGGTAACCATTTTTGTCTCGGCGCTGAGCAAAGGGCTGGGCAATTATTGGGCCGCGTTAAGTGACAGTGATGCGATATCTGCTTTGCTATTAACGCTTTCGGTGACGTTACTGTCGGTACCGCTGAATATTGTGTTTGGGGTGGCGGCGGCATGGGCGATTGCGCGTTTTAGTTTTCCAGGTCGACAAGCACTGCTGACGCTGATTGATCTGCCTTTTTCAGTCTCCCCAGTGGTGGCAGGTTTGATGTTTGTGATGCTGTTTGGCAGCCAAGGCTGGTTTGGTTCCTGGCTGGAATATATGGATTGGAAAATTATCTTCTCCACTCCAGGGATCGTACTGGCGACCACCTTTATTACTGTGCCTTTTGTGGCGCGTGAAGTGCTGCCGTTACTGCAATCACAAGGCGTGGACGAAGAAGAAGCGTCCATCATGTTGGGTGCCAACGGTTGGGTGATGTTTTGGCGCGTTACCTTACCGGGGATCCGCTGGAGTTTACTGTACGGCGTGTTGCTCTGTACGGCCCGTGCGGTGGGTGAATTTGGCGCGGTGTCAGTGGTTTCCGGCCATATTCGTGGCATGACCAATACGATGCCACTGCATATCGAAATTTTATACAACGAATACCAGTTCTCCGCTGCCTTTGCGGTGGCCAGCTTGTTGGCCGGATTTGGCCTGATTACGTTGGCAGTAGAAACCGTGATTGATCGGCTGCGTGAGCGGCAAAAAGCCCAGTTGCTCAAAGGAGCGCAATGATGAGCGTTGAAGTCAGACATATTCAAAAAGCGTTTAATGGTTTTGCTACGTTGCATGATATCAACCTGACCTTTCCCTCCGGTGAATTGGCTGCGTTACTGGGGCCATCTGGGTGCGGGAAAACCACGTTATTGCGCATTATTGCCGGCTTAGAGCAAGAAGATAGCGGCCAGATTCTGCTCAACGGGCAGGATGTATCGGCGTTGACAGCTCGTGATCGCCAAGTGGGGTTCGTTTTTCAGCACTATGCGCTGTTCCGTCATATGTCGGTGTTTGAAAACGTGGCGTTTGGTTTGCGGGTTAAGCCGCGTAAATTGCGTCCTGATGAAGCAACGATTCGGCGCAAAGTGAATACTCTGTTAGAACTGGTGCACTTGGGCCATTTGGCGGGGCGTTATCCGAATGAATTATCGGGCGGGCAACGTCAGCGTGTGGCACTGGCGCGTACCTTGGCGGTTGAGCCGCAGGTTTTGTTGCTGGATGAGCCGTTTGGTGCACTGGATGCGCAGGTGCGCAAAGAATTACGCCGCTGGTTGCGTCAACTGCATGATGAATTGCATGTCACCAGTTTGTTTGTGACTCACGATCAGGAAGAAGCGTTGGAAGTGGCTGACCGCATCGTGGTGATGAATAAAGGGCAGGTGGAGCAGATTGGCTCACCGGAAGAGGTGTATGAAACACCGGCTACACCGTTTGTGCATCAATTCCTCGGTACGGTCAATCTGCTACCGGCGCAAATTCAGGGTCAGCAGATCCACTTTGATGGTCATGTTTTGCCTGCCAGCAGCGCGCTTGATTATGCGTTTGGCTCGCAAGCGGTGGCGTTTGTCCGGCCACATGATATTGAAGTTTTACCGGCAGATGTTAACGTAGGCACTCCGGCGCGCGTCAGTCGTTTGTTGCGTTTGGGCGCTGTGACTCGGGTGGAATTTATCACTGAGGTAACAGACAGCCGTCAGGCGGTGATTGAGGTCGAGATGAACCGCGATCAGCTCAGCCGCCTCGGTTTGGCCTCGGGGAGCCGGGTGCGTTTATGCCCGCAGCGAGTACATATTTATCCGGACAGTAACGCTCAGGATGTGAGCCGTTCTGCCGCTGGCACACAGGGAGAAAAAGCCGCATGAATTTCCAGCAACTCAGGATCATCCGCGAGGCGGCCCGTCGTAATTACAATCTGACCGAGGTGGCCAATTCGTTGTTCACCTCGCAGTCTGGTGTTAGCCGTCATATCAAGGATCTTGAGGAAGAGTTGGGGATCGAGATTTTTATCCGGCGCGGTAAACGCCTGCTCGGCATGACTGATCCGGGTAAAGAGCTGTTGGTGATTGTCGAGCGCATGTTGACTGATGCCGGAAATATCCGGCGTCTGGCTTCGTCGTATTCGGCTACCGATAGCGGTTATCTGCGTGTCGCCACCACGCACACGCAAGCCCGTTTTTCATTGCCTGGGGTGATTAAAGAGTTTCGTCCGCTGTTTCCGAAAGTACAGTTGGGCGTCAATCAAGCTAGTCCTGATGAGATAGTGTCATTATTGCTAAGCGGTGAAGTGGATATTGGCATCGCCAGTGAACGGGTTAATGAGCATCCTGATTTGGTGTGCTTTGAATATTATCGCTGGTATCACTCAGTGGTGGTGCCGAAAAACCATCCGCTGGTGCATGAGCCGGTACTGACTCACGAAGTTCTGGCGGCGTACCCGTTGATCACCTATTACCCCGGTCTAACTGGGCGCTCCCGTATTGATGCGGCATTTGCCCAAGCTGGCGTAACCGCCGATGTGGTGCTCAGTGCGCAAGATGCTGATGTCATCAAAACTTATGTTGAGCTGGATATGGGGGTTGGGATTATGGCCTCGATGGCGTTCGATCCACGCAAAGACACCGATCTGGTGCAGCTCAATGCCAGCCACTTGTTCACCCCGAATACGGCGTGGTTAGCGGTGCGCCGCGCACAGTATCAGCGTGCTTATGTGCTGCGTTTTATGCAGATTTGTAATCCGTCGTTAAGTATCAGCGATATCAAAGAAGCTATCTGGAAAGAGCCGCAAGACGAGCACGTTTTGCAGTTTGATATTTAATCCGTCATTTAAGACGAAATATTCAACGCTTAAAACCTCACAACCTCACAACCTCACCGCTGCCGTAAGCTTGTGCTACGGCAGCGAGACCGTGAACGCCTGCGTGGCCCAGATAAATCCGCACATCATCACTTATCATTTATAACAATTCACAGAGTCTAAGAGTGCACTCCGGCGGCGTATACTGCTCAAAGAGTCAATGATGAGTGTAAATACGAGCATAAGTGCCGATGATGTTAACTATCGAGTTGGAAGACAATAAGTACCTGCAGCGTTTTTTCAGAAAATATGCGCAGTACGAAGCGGCCGTAAAACACAATGTGCACACGGTATTACCGGAGATCATTTTGCATCGTCCGCATAAAATAAAACCGGCTTACGATTTGAAAAGACACCAGCTGACCATTCAGGAATATAAAGTGGTGGTCGATATGGTCAATTTTCGTGCTGCCTACATCCAAAGCGGTGATGCCGTGACCGTGTTCTACATTACTCCGACCACCATCAAACGCGAATTTGTGCGTGAGTTAGCATCAACTTCGCTCTGCGACTAGCGGTTACCTGCAGTGGCTGAGCACGTGAGTGATATGCCGACTAGTGGAATAGTGGATAGAGGCAGAGCTACAAAATAGAGCAGAGATGCCGGATAGGGCATCTCTGCAGGTAGAGCTAAGCATAGATTTCGCTTAATGAAACGTTATGTAAGGTAACTGAAAGTACGTCGAAGGTAAGTAATCACTTATATACAACCTTACGCCCTCCATGACCGGTTAAATCACTGGTTATAAGCATTCTCGCCATGGGTAGTGACATCCAGCCCAATGCGTTCGTCTTCTTCTGCTACGCGCAGGCCTACCACCAAGTCGACCAGTTTGTAGCAAATCAGAGCCACAACGCCAGACCACAGGATAGTGATGCCAACACCCAGTGCTTGGATTTTCACCTGCTCCCACATTGCGTATGGGGCAACGCTGTTAGTGACATAATCCCACACACCGGTTCCGCCAAGCGCAGGATCGGCAAACACACCCGTTAAAATTGCGCCCAGAATACCGCAGACACCGTGTACGCCGAATACATCCAGCGCATCGTCCACACTCAGCCAGCGTTTGAGCGCATGGACGCCCCAGTAACCGGCAATACCGGCCAGCAAACCGATAATCAGCCCACCACCGACGCCGACGAATCCGCAGGCCGGAGTAATCGCGACCAGACCGGAGACAGCGCCTGACGCTGCGCCCAGTAAAGAGGGTTTGCCCTTTAATATCCACTCAGCAAACAGCCATGACAGAGTAGCCGCGGCGGTTGCACCCCATGTGTTCACAAAGGCCAAGGTTGCGGTGCCGTTCATTTCCAGTGCTGAGCCGGCGTTGAAACCAAACCAGCCAAACCACAGTAAAGAGGCTCCAATCATGGTCATTGTCAAACTGTGTGGCTTCATGGCTTCACGCCCGAAACCTACGCGCCGTCCGACCATGTAAGCGCCCACTAATCCAGCCACTGCGGCGTTGATATGTACGACCGTGCCTCCGGCAAAATCCAGCGCACCGTGGCGGAACAGATAACCGGCTGTTGCGGTTGCGGCAGTCGCCGCTTCTGCGCTGGTATAGGCATCAGGACCCGCCCAGTACCAGACCATGTGCGCCATCGGCAGATAAGAGAGGGTGAACCAGACCACGCAAAACAGCAGTACCGCAGCAAATTTCATGCGCTCGGCAAACGCACCGACAATCAGCCCGCAGGTGATTGCGGCAAACGCGCCTTGGAATACCACATACAGCAGCTCATGTACGGCGACGCCTTTGCTGAAGGTTGCCGCCAACGAATCCGGCGTGACCCCTTTAAGTAGCACTTTATCGAATGAGCCGAAAAAGCCATTGCCTTCGGTAAAGGCAATCGAGTAACCGTACACAATCCACAGTACGCTGATCGCAGCAAACACGGTAAACACTTGTGCCAGTACCGATAACATATTTTTAGAGCGCACCAGCCCACCGTAAAACAGGGCCAGACCGGGCAGTGACATCAGGATTACCATCGCACTGGCGACCAACAACCAAACATCATCGGCCTTATTAATCACTGGCGCGGCAGTTTCGGCCATGGCGGCCGGTAGGGTGAGCAAGCCGGTGAGACCGGCGGTCGCTGTGAGCATGCGTGTAGAGAGCGTCATCATCTTTTTCTCCTTAACAGCGCACTTAAAGTGCAGCGTCGTCAGTTTCACCGGTACGGATCCGGATCACTTGTTGTAATTCGCAGACAAAAATTTTGCCGTCACCAATTTTTCCGGTATAGGCCGATTTTTGAATGGCATCCAGCACCGCATCCAGCTGGTCATCGGAGATGGCGATTTCAATTTTTGCCTTCGGTAGAAAATTCACCACATACTCGGTGCCACGGTACAACTCGGTATGGCCTTTCTGACGACCAAATCCCTTAACTTCAGTGATAGTTAGCCCTTGAACTCCTAATGCAGAAAGAGCCTCACGGACATCCTCTAATTTGAACGGTTTGATGATCACAGTAATAAGTTTCATGCTGTTCCCTTCTTGTTAACAGGATGACCTGACTACGGTGATATACGCACAATGTATGCCAAAGATGAACGTGGTGTTAAATATGTTTTATTTATGAGTGGCGACCTGTTCAGATGCAAAGGCAGTTAAGCGGATAAAAGATGGAGTAGCAGATATTCTTGCTCTGTCATGCCAGCAAATGTGTGGTAAATATCGCCATAACACAACTCACGCGAACATCATGGTGTAGCCCATTGGAACAACATGGACATAATGTTGAGTTGAATGACGGGCTGATTTTATCTGTGTTTAAGTGGGGAGAGGGCTGTACTGGCTGGATAAGTGAAGTTTGCGTGTGTGGGGGGCAGCGCTGATGACTATGCCTATGCACCTTTATGGTGCATACATGCAACACATTGCATCATCTATACAAGTAGCCCGCTATTGCGCCTACCTTTTACTAGCGCATGTACATATCACTTATCTGTTGGTGAGATGCGTCGGCGAGTGTTGATCAAGCGTTGAATCATTAAAGAGAACAAAAATAGATCAATATAAAGACGGATGAGAGAAAAACATAAAGGCCGCATGAGCGGCCTTTATCGTTAGCTTAGTAAGATCAACACCTACACTTATTTGGTTGCGTTGCTATCCACAGTGTGTGGTTGCTCACTTTGTGGCTGCACCGCCCGTACACCTGGGAAGCGCATATCTTCGTAGCGTACCAAGCGGCTCTTGTTCTTAATCCGATAAATCAGCCATACCAGCACAAACAGCGGGATCCCGATATAAGTGGCGGCCAAGCTTTGTACGTCGACATGCGTCGCGCTGAAGGCTTGGTAGTCTTGGCCTAAAGTGACGAACAAGCACAGGGCAAAAGCGAAAATCGGGCCAAATGGGAACCATTTTGCTTTGTACGGCAGTTCATCCAACGAATGGCCTTGGGCCAGAAAACCTTTACGGAAACGGTAGTGGCAAATTGAGATCCCCAGCCAAGCGATAAAACCACTCATGCCGGAAATATTCAGCAGCCACAAGTAGACTGTTTGGTTACCGAACATGGAGCTGAAAAAGCACAGACCCGCAACCACCGTTGTGGCATACAGCGCATTACGTGGTACACCGTTCGGCGTCAGTTTGCCGAAGACTTTCGGTGCCATACCGCTCAGAGCCATGTTGTACAGCATACGGGTGGAGGCATACATCCCCGAGTTACCGGCGGACAGAATAGCAGTCAGAATCACTGCGTTCATCACACTTGCCGCGAATGCTAAACCCGCATTTTGGAATACCAGAGTAAATGGACTCATGCCCACATCTTGCACGTTATTTTGCAGCAGGCTTGGGCTGGTATACGGGATCAAACAACCAATCAGGAAAATGGCCAGCACATAGAACAGCAAGATCCGCCAGAAAATTTGTTTGATGGCGCGAGGAATATTGCGGCCTGGATTATCAGATTCACCGGCGGCAACCCCAACTAACTCGGTGCCTTGGAAGGAGAAACCGGCAATCATCGCAACACCGATAATCGCAGGTAGACCACCGGCAAACGGCGCATCACCCATGGTGAAGGTCGCCCAACCGGCATCGGCGCCACGGTCAGTTAGAATGCCGAAAATCATCAGCAGACCCACGATAATAAAGATAATGACCGTAGCCACTTTTACCATCGAGAACCAATATTCACCTTCACCGAATCCTTTTACGGAGAAGAAGTTCAGGAAGAATATGATGGCCAAAAAGATCCCACTCCAGACTGTGCCGGGGACCGATGGAAACCAATAAGCCATCACTATCGAAGATGCTGTTAACTCAACCGCAATGGTCACTGCCCAGTTGTACCAATAGTTCCAACCGAGCGCGAAACCCATGGCCGGAGAAACAAACTCAGTGCCGTACGTCGAAAAAGAGCCGGAGACGGGCATAAACGCCGCCATCTCACCCAGACTCGTCATTACAAAGAAAACCATCATGCCGATTACGGCATAAGCAACTAACGCACCACCGGGACCGGCTTGCGCAACCGTGGCCCCCGAGGCAACGAATAACCCGGTACCAATTGCACCACCAATAGCAATCATGGTCAGGTGACGTGCTTTTAGATCACGCTTTAGACCGGTCCCAGGTTCTTCTTTTGTAGTGTTGACGTCGTGCATGGCTTGTTAGCACTCCTCTTAAAACGTTGTAGCTTGTGGCTCTTTAAAGACGCATATAAAACGAATTTGTGATGCCCAACACAAGTGTTAATTATCGTAATTGAATAGATCCCCATAAAGACAGGATATTTTTGTGTGATAAAATGTCTCATCTTTTTGATTTTTAACATTATTGCTTAACGCTTAAAAACGTAACTGGATATTTCGAGTGTGGGGCTAAATTCGCACTGCATTACCATGCCTAATACTGCCTTTAAGTTTACATCGTGTTTTGATTTCGCGGCGGTTTTGTTGCCATAACATAGCGGTCACGGTAACACAAAATGATTACCGGATGTCCAATGAGTTCTGGTATTCTACGTAGTCATTCTTTGTTTGTGTTGATGGTGTTCTTAAGAGGCTATGACCTTGAATCTCCGCCCTTTTTCTCTGTCGGATACCCGTGCGCTACGCTATGGCGCTGGGATCATGATTATGCTATTTGCGCTGCTGTGGAGTGCTGGCAGCGTTGCTGCATCAGTCACTGCATCAGTGGCATTTGAGTTACCCAAGGAGTCTGAAGTCCAGACCAAACTAGACGCTTTGGCGAAAAAGGAAAAGCTGACGCCAGCGCAAACTGCTCAGAAAACGGAGTATGAGCAGGTCTTGTCATTTTTGGACAAAATAGACAAAGAAAAAGAAAAGATCCGTGATATCCAAACCCAATACGACAAAGCGCCGGCACAGATTAAACAACTGATGTCTGAGCTGACCGCATTGCGCAGTGGCATGGATAAAGAAGAGCAGCAAAAGCAGCTTGAGCGCATGAGCTTGTCTCAATTAGAGAAAAAGCTCACCAGTACCCTGAGCGATACCCAGCGTGACCAAGAGCAGCTGTCGGCGGTCAATAGCCAGCTGATCTCCATGCAGACGTTGCCAGAGCGGGCGCAGGCGGCCATGAGTAAGGCCTACCAGCGAATTCAGGATATTCGTAACATTCTCAATGGTGTATCTGCCGATCAAGAACAGCTGTCGAGCAGCCGCAAACTGCTGCTGAATACTGAAATGGCGTTGTTGAACGTTCAGTTGGAGCGTCGACAAAAAGAGCTGGATACCAACACTACGTTGCAAGATATCGCGCAAAAACAGCGGGATATCTTTACAGAAAAGCTCAACCAGTATGAAGCTTTGGTGCAGTTGTTACAGCAGCAGATTAACAGCAATCGCCTGACGCAATCAGAGCAGACTGTGGCGGATGCCGGTGTGACTGACAACGCCTCTGCTAAAGCGCTCAATCCGCTGGTGGTAAAAGAGCAAGACAAAAACCAGCAACTGAGCCAGAACCTGATCAGCGCAACCCAGCAAGTTAATACCATGGTGCAAGAGAACATCAAGGTTAAAAACTGGCTGGATAACGTGACTCAGACGGAGCGCAACCTCAACGAGCAAATTTCGGTTCTGAAAGGCAGCTTGTTGTTATCCCGTATTTTGTATCAGCAGCGTCAAATGCTGCCAGATGCCGCATTGGCGAAAAACCTGGAAGAGAAAATTGCAGATTTGCGTTTGCAACAGTTCGAGGTTAACCGCCAGCGTGATGAGCTGTATCAACCGAAAACCTATGTTGATCAGTTGCTGCAGCAAAACGGTGATGCCAATGCTAACGAAGTGATCCGCAAAGATCTGATGATGGTACTGGATGCGCGTAAAGAGCTTCTGGACCAACTGAATAAGCAGTTAGGTAATCAGCTGAATCTAGCGATTAACTTACAGCTTAATCAGCAACAGCTGATTCGCGTGAACAGTAGCCTGCAAAACACCCTGCAACAGCAAATTTTCTGGGTAACCAGCAATAAGCCACTGGATTGGGCTTGGATATGGGGTCTGCCGGCTGCCATGTTCTATCAGGCGCAGGGCATTATTGATGATGTGCATGTGGGTAAATGGATAAGCCAACAGCTACCGCTGTTGTTTATCGTGATCCCGATGTTGATCATGGCGGGCTTGATCATTTGGCGACGTAAAGACATCGTCAAACATCTGCAAGGTTTGGAGTCTGACATCGGCCAGTTACGGCGCGATACTCAGCTGCACACGCCAAAAGCCTTGTTGTTGACGCTGCTGCAAGAGATCCCTGGCACGCTGATTGTTCTTAGCATCGGCATGCTGTTTATCTACAGCAATCTGGCCAGCCCGCAGATTATCTGGCACCTGACGTTGCGTTTTGCCCTGGCCTATCTGGCCTTTGGGATGTTGGCGCGCATTTTAAAGCCGGGTGGAATTGCCGAGACGCACTTCAACCGGCATGAGTCGGAAATCAATCACTTCCGCCGTTCATTGCATTATATCGCGATGGCTGTGGTGCCGTTGATTTTGGTTTCCACCATTGGTGAATTGGATCCGTCAACGCTGGCCGACGATGCGATTGGGCAGGTGATCACTATCTCGATGCTGATCGTGATGGTGTTCCTGATCTATCCAATCTCCCGTTCGCGCATTGATGAAAATGGAAATAGCCTGCTGCGCTTGTTGGTGATGTTCGCCATCATGCTGGCGCCAGTAGCGCTGATTGCCTTGGTTGCGTTGGGTTACTACTACACCGCGCTGAAACTGACCGCCAAGCTGATTGATAGCTTCTATCTGGTCATGTTGTGGTGGGTGGTACACGAAACCGCGCTGCGTGGTTTGGCCGTTGCGGCTCGCCGTTTGGCCTACCGCCGAGCGATGGCGCGTCGCCAGCAAAAAGTGCATGAAAATGCGGAAGGCGGCGAAATCATTGATGAACAGCCAATGGCGCTGGAGCAAATTAACCAGCAGTCATTACGTTTGTCTAACATGGCGCTGTTCTTGGTTTTCCTCGGCGCGTTTTACTGGTTATGGTCCGATTTGGTGACCGTGATTTCCTACCTCGACAGCGTGACCTTGTGGCATAACGGCGTTGACGCGAATGGCGTGGCGGTGTCGATCACATTGCGTGATGTGCTGATTGCGATAGTGTTTGCGGTGGTGGCCTACGTCTTGACCCGAAACTTACCGGGCTTGCTGGAAGTGCTGGTGCTGTCCAAATTGCAATTGGGGCAGGGCGCGTCTTACGCCATTACGACCATGCTGTCGTATGTCATCACCGGCCTTGGGGTGATGCTGTCGCTGTCCGCGATTGGTATGTCGTGGGATAAGTTGCAGTGGATTGCAACCGGTCTGTCGGTTGGTCTGGGTTTCGGTTTGCAGGAGATTTTTGCGAACTTCGTGGCCGGCCTGATTTTGCTGTTTGAGCGTCCGATCCGTATTGGCGACACCATCACCATCGGTAACTTCTCCGGTACGGTAAGCAAAATTCGCATTCGTGCGACCACGGTAACGGACTTTGACCGTAAAGAAGTGATTATCCCGAACAAAAACTTCGTGGTTGAGCGTCTGCAAAACTGGTCTCTGACCGATACCATTACGCGCGTGATTGTGCGTGTTGGGGTCGCGTATGGTTCAGATTTGGAGTTGACGCGCAAGTTGCTGCTGCAAGCGGCACGTGAAAATCCACGGGTGATGAATGAGCCAGAGCCAATGGTCTTCTTCCTGACCTTCGGCGCCAGCACATTGGATCATGAATTGCGGGTGTATGTGCGTGAACTACGCGATCGCAGCTTTGCGGTCGACGAGTTGAATCGCCGTATTGATCAGTTGTTCCGTGAAAATAACATCGAGATTGCCTTCAATCAGATGGATATTTACGTGAAGAACCTGAACTCACCGGCTCAAGAAGAGGTGAAATTCCATTCCACCACAGAGTGTTTGCCACAAGGCAACCCTGCGAAAAAGGTCGATGGAAGTCAGGATTCAGCGGCACTCTAAAGCGTCTTACGGTGTATGGCGTATGAAGTGCGCATAGAGATATGCGGTTAAACGCTAAATGTAAAAACGGCCAGCAATCATCATGCTGGCCGTTTTTGTTGATACCGATTGTCAGATACCGCTATCACTCAGTGTTGGATGATTAAACCGTTGATGTCGCTGGTGTGACGGCCAGTTTGGCCAGCAAATCTTTTTTCACAAACTCCAGTGCGGCCAGCGCAGTTTGGGGATCGACCTCATTGGTTTCCAGCAGATAAATCAGATCAACTGCTAGTTGGATCTCTTCCGGTGCGTTTTCCAGACTCATTGTTGCTCCCTGTCGGCTGGCAATCGGAGCTTGCCGGCCAAAATTAACCTTTAACTTTGCGGTAGATAAACAGTACTAACAGCGCACCTATCACGGAGAATATCAGGCTCTTGATATTAAATCCGGTCATGGTGGCGATGCCGAGAATTTGGCTCAGATAGCCACCGACCAGCGCGCCGATGATACCCAAAACTACGGTAATGATAAAACCACCTTCATCTTTCCCTGGCATAATCCATTTGGCCAGAATACCGACGATCAAGCCGAGAATAATCCACGAAATGATGCCCATGATGAACCTCGCAACCACAAATTAAGTCACTATACCCTTTCTACTTGAAGCTGCAGCGGTGTTGGCTACGTTCGTTCACCCCAATCACATAGTTTGCCGATGCTCATGGGGATGCTCTCACTTGCCGCCTACCTGCAACTTCACGTTGTTTGGGTATACAAATCGATAGGCTATGCCATTGATGCTGTAGATCGGCGTAATGCGTTGATCTCGCAAGCGCCAATGGCAAAGGAAATAGCCTTAGGCTATAGGCTGTAAGTATAGTTGCTGATGAATAAATGTGAGGTGTCTGTCAGGTTAAGGCATCAGTTTTTCTTCGCGGCGTTGAATGCGTAATTCTATTTTTTTCAATGCTTGTCGGCAGCGAAATAGACGACCTTCATACGCTGCAATCTCCTGCTGCAGCGTTTGCTGTTGTTGCAAGGTCACGCAGCTACCTAATTTGGCTTCCCGTACTCGGATCATGTCATTGAGCCGGCGTTCATAATCTTGATGACGTGCCAACTCATCATACAGATCAATATGTTTGCCGGTATTGGTTCGTTTAGCCGCTGCGACCTCTTTTTTACGCAGTGATTGCGTCGACAGCTCCCGTTGTAATGCCGAGAACTGTGCTGTGATGGTTTCAGCTAAAAATCCTGCTTGTTGCGCAGAGTGCAGCTGTTCCAGCTGATTTAAATTCTGCTCCAGCTCACGCACACAATCGGTCAGACGTGGGCTGTGGCATTTAAATAGCGCTGGCGCAAAACGTGGACGCTCTGTTTGCAAGCGATCGGCTTCGATGGCGGCCTTTTCAAGCTCGGATAACGCATTTTTCAGGCGGGCTGTTAACGACATACCGTCACTCTCTTTGCATTCAGGTCAGCATAATAAAGAAGCCGTAGGATGGTAGCCTCTGCAACACAGCGACCACCGCATGTAATATTCCAATTAATATTCTACTACGCGCTTTAATGGTGGTAAGGCATCGAGCAGGGCTTTACCGTAGCGGCGCGTGATCACCCGTCGGTCGAGCAGGATCACCCGTCCGCTATCCTCTTCGGTGCGGATCAGGCGCCCGACCGATTGTACCAGCTTGCGGCTGGCTTCTGGCACGGTGATTTGCAAAAACGGATTGCCGCCTTTATGCGTGATGTACTCGGCATAAGCCTGCTCCAGTGGCGATGTGGGCACAGCAAACGGCAGCTTAGTGATAATCAGGTTCGTCAGATAATGGCCGGGTAAATCCAGACCTTCGGAGAAACTGCCCGTGCCGAGTAAAATACTGGGTTTGCCGCCATCACACTGCATTTTATGTAAGGTTAATAGTGCATCACGGGATGCTTCACCTTGAACCAGCAAGCTCAAACCTTTGTCACGCAAACCGGCGGCCACTTGATTCATTTGCCAATATGACGCGAACAAAATCAGACTGGCCGATTGCCCATTAAGATAATCTGGCAGCGTCTCAATCAGCATTTTGGTGAAGTTTTCATCTGCAGGATCGGTGGTGATATTGGGGATCAGTAACTGACTACGATTAGGGTAGTCAAACGGTGATGCCAGCGCCAAATGCACCACATCGTGGGCATTACCCAATCCGGCCTGACGGCAAAAATAGTCAAATTTTCCTAATGCACGCAGGGTCGCCGAGCACAGTACGGCCCCCGCGCAGCGGCTCCATAATAAGCCGTCTAATTTGCCACCAATTTCTAGCGGAGAGGCGGCCACCAAAATGTCATGATTTTCGGTATCACGTGCTAGCCAACGGGCAAAAGGTGCGGCTGAAGGATGCTCTTCTTTATTCATGGCCGTCCAACAGCGCTCCAGCATATTCATCCGCTCTAGATAAGGCGAAAACTCGGCCAATATCGGCTCTACACGGGCATTTTGTGATGCGTCATTGCGCACCAGCTCTGTGGCTTGATCGAGTAAAATACCGAGCGTCTGATTTGCCTTGCGGCTTGAGAGTTTGAGCTCGTCAAATAGCGGCCGAAACCCTTCCGGTACTTCTCCTAAAGGAAAGCGCCAAATGTTATCTGCACTAAATTGCCGCTCTGAATGCTCAATGATTTGCATAAGCTGACGTAATGCGGGGATCATGTCGGTCAGACTTTGCCGCAGTCGATTCACCAGCTCTTGAGCTCGGCCAGTGGTTAGGATGCTGAGTAATTTACTGCTTTGCTGATTGAGCCGCTCAGCCCATAGCGCACTTTGGCGCAGTGGGAGCTGTACAGCAAAAAACTCACGCGCCACATCAGGTAAATGATGTGCTTCATCAATGACATACAGGGTATCTTCTGGCTCAGGCAAAATTGCGCCGCCGCCCAGATCCAAATCAGCCATCAGTAGACTGTGGTTTGCCACGATCACATCGTGGGTAAGCAGATCAGCGCGTGCGCGCTGAAACGGGCATTGACGGTGCGCCGCTAGTGACATGTTGCAATGATGGCGCTCCGAGGCTATTTGTTGCCACAAACTGTCTGCTACCGGTTCAGGCCAGCTATCGCGATCGCCATTCCAACTACCATCTTGCAACGCATCATGCATCGCTTGCAGTTTTTTTACCTCTTCAGGCTGCGGTGGCGTTTCCCACATTGCGAGTTGAGACTCGGCTTGGCTGCTGTTGGCGAGCTTGTGCGCGCAGCAGTAACGCGTTCGACCTTTTGCCAATGTGTAATGAAACGGTAACTTACTGTACGTAGCATAAAACGGTAAGTCCTTGTTAACCAGCTGTTCTTGTAGCGCAACTGTAGCGGTTGAGATCACCAGTTTTTTATTATTGGCTTGCGCGTAGGGAATAGCGGCGACCAAGTAAGACAGCGATTTACCAATACCGGTAGCCGCTTCGGCGACCAAAATTCGTGGTTTAGGGGCATGTTCGCCGGACAGCGTTTTGGCAATTTCAGCGATCAGTTGTAGCTGCCCTTGGCGCGGTTTAAAGCCGGGCATCGCGCTAGATAAGGCGCGATAAACATTACGAATAGTAGCTTTGGTATCAGGGCTTAGCATGCACAGGTACTCCGTCATTGAGCTGCTAGTTTAGCAAAAGTGAGCCGTATCACGTGTATGAAATGAGAGAGGCTGCATCGGGTGGCGTTTTCCCGAGCCAAGTTCGACTTTTGAATGGATATGTGAAGTTCGTCACGACTCATTCAATGGGTGCAATAAAAGCCCTGAAAATGTGTTCATTTAGTGAATAAATAGTGAGAGTAAATTATTGTAAATGAATTACTCGATATAATATCCTATATAAGATATGAAAAATAATGATAATACGAATAATGTTCTGCATTAAAAGTTCCTGACGAACTTCAAAAAATTTGATTTTTGTATGACGCCAACAGGGCTTTTAATGCAGGGGATTTGGATTATCTAAATGAATTTAAAACGATTTTTCGATTTTTCTGCAGGGGTTTGACAGGAAAAATCCTTTCTGTCAGCATTGCTCGCGAACCAAAGAATGGTGTTGCATGCTCAGCCTTGGAGCTTGTGACAGGGATCATCCGGTGACGGTAAAAATACCGCGCTGAGATATAAAAATTAACCAAAGAAAAGGCAGTGGACTAAATAATATGAAAAAGACAATTCTGGCTCTGGCAGTTCCAGCTCTGCTGGCTGCAGGCGTAACTAACGCAGCAACCGTATACAACAACGACGGCACCAAGATTGACCTGAAAGGTTCTATCCGTCTGCTGGCTGAAGATGGCGCACGTCGTGATGCAGATCTGAGCGATGACAGCTCCCGTATCGGCCTGGGCATCAAACACGATCTGGGCAACGGTCTGAGCGGCCTGGGCTACATCGAAATGGGTTACGACACCCAGAAGCAAGAAAGCACCAATGATGGTCCAATCAAGAACCGTCTGGCTTATGCTGGTCTGTCTCTGGATGGCGTAGGTACCCTGACTGCTGGCCGTATCACTGCTCCATTCGATGACGTAGCAGTATCCGATTACACCTGGACTTACGGTGGTGTAATGGATTTCGGTAAAATGCAAGATTCTTCCGATCGCGGTCCTTTCGGTAGCAAGAACACTTTCCTGGCTCGTACCTCTAACTCTGTGAAGGTTGAGTCTGCTGAATTCAACGGCTTCAAAGCTGCCGGTTCTTATACCATGAAAACTGGTGATAAGTTCAATGATGTAGACAACGCTTACACTCTGGCAGCGTTCTACACCTCTGATTTCGGTCTGACTTTCAACGCTGGTTACGGCCACGGTAAGTCTGTAGGTAAAGAAGCTAACCTGACTCCAGCAATCAACTCTACTGATGCTGATATCTGGGGTATTGGTGCTCAGTACGAAATCGGTGATTTTGCCATCGGTCTGGACTACGGTCAGGCTAAAATGGATTGGAACACTGCTGGTGAGTCTAACTCTAAAGCTAACCTGCTGGGTGTTGGTGTGAAGTACCAGATCATCGAGCAAACCAAAGTATACGCAGGCTTCTACAGCCGCGATTACAAAGATTACAACGACTGGGACCGTCATGACCTGTACGTAGTTGGTACTGACTACGCGTTCTCTAAGAACGTCGTGACCTTCCTGGAATACGCGCATGACGACTACAAGTACACTGCGCCAACTGATAAGATGAAGAACGACGACCGTATCGGTCTGGGCTTCCGCGTATACTTCTAATTTGAAGTTATACCCGTCTGTAAAAAACCGGTGCTTGCACCGGTTTTTTTATGTCTGTTGCTGAGCTTATCTTCCCCTCTTTTGCTTACTTTTCCGACGCCCGATGCGTTGTACTACTGCTTTTCTCGCTATCCCTTCCTTCGATGTTTTTCTGCCGGTGGTAAACGGCCAAAATATCTACGCTGTGGCGCGCGAATAACCTTACGCTTTGTCGGTTGTTATTCGGTGGCGGCTCCGTACAATCCTCTGGCAGACGCAGTGCGATACTACTACGTGGTTGTAGCAGGGCGACTATATCAAGAGACGTGCAGCAATATGGCGTTGCAATATCACGTGGCTAAGGCACGCGTACCGAGCCGATTCGGCTTATGCTTATAGAGAGCACTAACGCGCTCTTGTGGATAGGGTGAGCCACCCATGTTTGCACGTGATTGTTCTATTGGCTGTTCTATTCTCAAAAGCGCGCAGAGCGCGTGATATTGGCTATCACTTGATTTAGTCACTCATGTAGCAACGTTCACCGAATAAACCAATCAAGGTCAAAGAGGGCAGGTGTATGGGTTCCGAATTTAAAGATCCACTCAATGCATTGTATGTCGTGGTCTTTTTGCTGCTGTTTTTAGCTACTATGCTGCCCGCTTGGTTGGCATGGATGAAGGTGCTGGCATAAACGTCTGGCGATGCGCTGTAAGAGCGTTGTGCGTGTATTGACCACACAGGAGAGCCTGTGCGCTGGGTGTATTTGATTGTTGGCTGGCTGGCAATAGTGTTAGGGGCGTTGGGCGTGGTGCTGCCTTTGTTGCCGACAACACCGTTTTTATTGTTAGCGTGTTTTTGTTTTGCGCGTTCATCCCCGCGTTGGCATGAATGGCTGATGTACCGCTCGCCGTTTGCGGCTTTGTTGCAGCAGTGGCATGCACGGCGCAGTATTCCACGTAAGGCGAAACAACGGGCGACCTTGTTTATTATCGTTAGTTTTGCGGTCAGTATTTCGCTGGTGACATACTGGTGGTTGAAAGTGGCACTACTCGTCATGATGTTGGTGTTGTTACTGATGTTTCGCAGGATTCCGGTTGAAGATTAGCTTTTTTATATCGCCTCTTTATCACATCAATAATGCCTTACTTTTTACTCATCCTCCGAGATTCTTGGTGAGTGCATATGGATGAGAGTCATAGAGATAAAAAAACGCCGGTAAAAATACCGGCGTTTTTGTTGTGGTCGTTTGTCTCTATCCTTTCTCTTATCCGTCTTTTCTTTATCAGAACAGCACTCGTCATAAAAAGACTCTAAAGGATACAGTCGAGAAGGCTTTGCCTGCGTCTTAGGCGGCTTTGACTTCCTCGGCGGTGCTATGAGTCATGCGGTTCAGACGCGGCGCGGTGAGCACCATCAGTACAGCAATGACCGCGGTGACAATACCGATTTGCAAGAATACATGGCCGTAAACATGCAGTGACACCAGTGGATCTTTCACTTCACCCGGAGTGGCAGTCAGGCTCGCCACATAACCGGCAATGACCGATGCACCCGCTGAAGTCAGGAACCATGCACCCATGATAAAGCCCATCAGACGCTGTGGAACCAATTGTGCCACCATCGCCAAGCCTAAGCCGGAAATCAGCAATTCCCCGACACTTTGCAGCAAGTAGCTCAGTACCAGCCAGTTGGCGGAAACCAGACCGGCGGCATTGGCGTACAGAGTACTCATGTACAGGATCAGGAACGCACCGGAGCACAAGATCATACCGATTGCGAATTTGTGTGGCATAGGTAATTTATCGCCTAAGCGGTGATAAATAATGGCCAAGATTGGGCTGGCCGCCATGATCCAAAATGGGTTCAGTGACTGGAACTGCTCAGGCTCAACGGCAATACCGAACAGACTATGCACGGTGTTGTGAATGGCAAAGAAGTTCAACGACAACGGCATTTGGCTATATAGCACAAAGAAAATTACCGCTTCCAGCATCAGCACAAAGGCCACGATCATTTTGCGGCGTGCCGCACCGGTCAGTGCAAAGGTTTCACGGATGAAAATCAAGATGATACCGGCAGAAACCAGTGCCAGCGCAATGTGCGCCACAATGATGTGCTCCAGTACCCACCCTGAGACGAAGCAAGCAATCACGGTACCGATAATCACATACAACAGGTGACGACGGTTAACTGGTGCGAAATCCGGCGTAGAGCCGTATTGCTTAACCCAACCTTTCATCAGCAAGAAGTTGATGATGGTCAGCAGCAGACCCAATACGCTGAGCGAGAACGCCACATTCCAGCCATAGCGAGAGGCCAGATACGGGGTGATCAGCATAGAGACAAAGGAGCCGATGTTGATCGACATGTAATACAGGGTGAAAGCACCGTCGAGACGCGGGTCATGCTTGTCATAACACTTGGACAGCAAAGACGACGGGTTGGCTTTAAATAGCCCGTTACCAACGGCAATGGTACCTAGGCCAAGATAAACCCACATCAGATGATTTCCAGAAAAGGCAATCATCGCGTAGCCAACCATCAGGGTGAGCGCACCCAAGATAATCAGACGTTTAGTGCCCAGCACTTTATCACCCAGCCAGCCACCAACGGCAACCAGACCGTACACCAGTGCGATGAAGGATGAAAACAGTGCAAATGAATGCGTTTCACTTAATTTCAGTTCTTGGACCAGATAAACAGCCAGAATGCCCTGTAAGCCATAAAAGCCGAAGCGTTCCCAGAGTTCGACCGAAAAAATCAGATAAAACGATTTGGGTTGTTTGAGTGATTCGCTGATCGACACGTTAACCTCTGTGTATAAATTATTGTGTTGTGCAGGACGCGTATTTTTTTTTAGACACCATCGTTTACACGTATGAGACCCAAATCACAACCTGCTGCAAGATAGTGTTACAAATCAACTTTCGGCTCGCGTTAATGAGGTTGCGCGCAATGGTGGTTTGTTGCGCCATTGTGGTGTTGGTTATCTGAAAGCGATCAGGTCGCAATCAAAGTTTAGTTGCTATGGGCAAGATGTAGACAGAAGGCCGGAGATTTAATTTAACCCATTGCAATCTGCTTCCGGTTTGTCTAGATTCTGCTCTTTTGAAATTCATTCTGCGCGCACGCGGTCAGGCTCAATGGTGTCAACGGCCTCTTTTGTCAGGGGACGGGGCGGGAGCCGGCATGCCGAGTGTGGTTTTGTGGATCCCTCCTGTACAGCGGACTAACTGATATGACCGAGCAAACACGTCAATTAATTAAAGACAGTATTAAAACTATTGCGGATTACCCGAAGCAGGGCATTTTGTTCCGTGATGTGACCAGCATGCTGGAAGTTCCAGAGGCATTTGCTGCCAGTATCCGTCTGATTGTTGACCGCTATCGTGATCAAGGCTTCACCAAAGTGGTGGGCACTGAGTCACGCGGTTTTATCTTCGGTGCGCCGGTAGCGTTGGAGATGGGCGTTGGTTTTGTTCCTGTGCGTAAGCCGGGCAAACTGCCACGTGAAGTGATCGCGGAAAGCTATGCGCTGGAATACGGCACTGACACACTGGAAATGCACGTTGATGCGATTGTTCCGGGTGATAAAGTGCTGGTGATTGACGATCTGCTGGCGACTGGCGGTACCATTGAAGCGACCGCGAAGCTGATCCGCCGTTTGGGCGGTGAAGTGACTGATGCTGCATTCATCATCAACCTGCCAGATCTGGGTGGCCAGAAGCGTCTGGAAGGTATGGGCATCAATACCTTCAGTCTGGTTGACTTCGAAGGTCATTAATCCGGATATGCGGCGGTAACTAAACCGTTCGCGTTAGGATAAAAATCTAGAAAACAGGGGCTTTCGCGAGAAAGTCCCTGTTTTTTTATCGTGAATATCACTTGAGTGAGAAGCCTGTCTGCGGTTGGGACACGGTTTTTCCGCTTTCTGTGATAGTATTACTGTCTCGTTTTATTCAGTCTTCCGGTGCCGATGAGTTATCAGGTTTTAGCCCGTAAGTGGCGTCCCCATAATTTTGCAGAAGTAGTGGGTCAGGAGCATGTACTGACCGCGCTGGCGAACGGTTTATCGCTGGGCCGTCTGCACCATGCATATCTCTTTTCCGGTACGCGCGGGGTAGGGAAAACCTCTATCGCCCGTTTGTTCGCCAAAGGGCTGAACTGCGAAACCGGTATCACGGCTACGCCATGTGGCGTGTGTGAAACTTGCCGCGAAATTGATGAAGGGCGTTTTGTTGACCTGCTGGAGATTGACGCCGCTTCCCGCACCAAGATCGAAGATACCCGTGAGCTGCTGGATAATGTGCAGTACACCCCGGTGCGAGGCCGCTTCAAGGTCTATCTGATCGACGAAGTGCACATGCTCTCGCGTCACAGCTTTAACGCGCTGCTTAAGACGCTGGAAGAGCCGCCGGAGTACGTGAAATTCTTGCTGGCGACCACAGATCCGCAAAAATTGCCGGTGACGATCTTATCGCGCTGTTTGCAGTTTCATCTAAAAGCGCTGGATCCGGATCAGATCCGTGCCCAATTAGAAAAAGTTCTGACTGCTGAAGCTATTCCGTTTGAAGCGCGTGCATTACTGCAACTGGCGCGCGCAGCGGAAGGCAGCATGCGTGATGCGCTCAGTCTGGCCGACCAAGCCATTGCCATGGGCGGGGGTGATGTGACCGCTACGGGTGTTTCCCATATGTTGGGCACCTTAGATGCCGATCAACCGTTGGCGTTGGTCGAAGCCTTGCATCGCGGCGATGCCGAGCAGGTGATGCTGCTGTTGCAGCAAGCTGCCGAGCGAGGTACCGATTGGGAAGCTTTGCTGGTGGAGACATCGGCGATTTTACATCGCGTGGCGATGGCGCAATTGCTGCCTGGTACGCTGCAAGAGGCCGATCCGTATGCCGTTCGCTTGCGTGAGTTGGCGCGTACCGTTTCGCCGCAGGATATTCAGCTGTTTTATCAGACCTTGCTGGTGGGCCGTAAAGAGTTGCTGTTAGCGCCGGATCGTCGCAGCGGCACTGAAATGACTTTCCTGCGTGCATTGGCTTTTCATCCGAAAAAAGTGAGCGCGCCGGTAGCGTCTGGTACTTTTGATGCCATGGCGGCAGCCGGTCAGAGTCCAAGCCGTGCGCCGGTATCCAATGCCGCACCTACTCACATTGCGCCAACGAATGCAGCGCCAGCGCATCACGCCGCACCAGTGAACACGGCCGCCATGCCAGCCGCATCTGCGATGCAAAGTGGGCATATGCCTGCGCAAGCGCCAATGCAAATGCAGCAAACGCAGCAAGCGCATATGCCACCGTCACAAGCGCCGTCGTATCCAGCATCGTCGCATGCCGCTGCGGGGCGTGTAGAACCGAGTATGCCACCAGCCGCTGCGCCAGCGGCAATGGGGCCTAGTACCGCGGCACCTGTGCCAATGGGAGATAACGCGCCAGTTGCTGGCTTCCCTGCAGGGAGTGCTGATTCGCCAGCGTTACAGGCTTTGCAAGCCCGTGCGCAACTGCGTCGTCAGCGGCATGCCGATCCTGCGGCAGGTGAGGGCACTAGCACAAAAAAAGCGACGCCGGTTGCAGCAGCCGTAACCCTGCGACCGGCTGGGAATAAACCTTCGCCACTGGAGCGCTTAGCCGCTGCCGGTGAGCAACGTGTGCGTCCGAGTGCCGGGCCGCGAACGGCAGATAGTGCCGTGAGCAGCAAAGCCAAAAAGCCGGAAGCTTATCGCTGGAAGCCGGTTAATCCAGTGGAAGAAGCGCCAGAGGTGGTGACACCCGATGTCGTGCGCTCGTCACTGGAGCACGAAAAAACGCCAGAAATGGCGCTGAAGCTGGCACAAGAGGCCTGTGAACGTGATAGCTGGTCGGCGCAAATTGAAAAGTTGAACGTGGCGAAATTGGTGGAACAGCTGGCCTTAAATGCGGTAAAAGAGGAGCCTGCACCTGGGCAGGTTCGTTTGTTACTGCGTTCATCGCAGCGGCATTTGAACACTGATCGCGCCAAAGAACAGTTAAGCGAGGCGCTGAGCCAATTGGCGGGCGCACCGGTAACGCTTGAAATTATCGAAAATGATGATAAAACCCGTCTGACTCCGCTTGAGATTAGACAGGCGATTTATGATGAAAAGCTGGCGCAGGCGCGTCAGTCGTTACAGGATGATAAAAATATCCTGCAACTGCGCCGTTTATTCGGCGCAGATTTGGAAGATGACAGCATCCGACCGTTGTAAGCTTACAGCGGTAATGTGGCTATAATTTCGCAATTTGTAATTCTGCCGCTTTTGGCTTAACCCCTGATTAAAAGAGAGAGCACTATGTTTGGTGGTAAAGGTGGTCTTGGCAACCTGATGAAGCAAGCCCAGCAAATGCAAGATCGTATGCAGAAAATGCAAGAAGAGATTGCCCAGCTGGAAGTGACCGGTGAATCTGGTGCCGGTCTGGTCAAAGTCACCATCAACGGCGCACACAACTGCCGTCGCGTGACCATTGACGAAAGCCTGATGGAAGACGACAAAGAGATGCTGGAAGATCTGATCGCAGCAGCATTTAACGATGCCGCTCGTCGTATCGAAGAAACCCAGAAAGAGAAAATGGCGCAGGTTACTGGCGGTATGCAGCTGCCACCTGGCTTCAAGATGCCATTCTGATTGGCGGACTGATGGCAAATACCAGCCCGCTTTTAGATTCATTGATGGAAGCCCTGCGTTGCTTGCCCGGGGTGGGGCCGAAATCTGCACAGCGGATGGCGTTCCACCTGCTGCAGCGTGATCGCAGTGGTGGCATGCGTTTAGCGCAGACGCTAACTCGCGCGATGTCGGAAATTGGCCACTGTAACGATTGTCGGACCTTTACCGAAGCGGATGTGTGTACTATCTGTAGCAATCCGCGTCGGCAAAAGAGCCAGCAGATTTGCGTGGTGGAAAGTCCGGCCGATATTCAGGCGATCGAACAGACCGGGCAATACTCCGGTCGTTATTTTGTGCTGATGGGCCATTTGTCGCCGCTTGATGGCATTGGTCCAGATGATATTGGTCTGGATCGGCTGGAAGAGCGTTTGGCGCAAGAGCAAGTCAGTGAAGTGATCTTGGCAACCAATCCGACCGTGGAAGGGGATGCGACAGCGAACTTCATCGCCGAGCTTTGTGCGATGCACGGCGTCTTAGCTAGCCGGATAGCCCATGGCGTGCCGGTGGGCGGCGAGCTGGAAATGGTGGATGGCACAACGCTGTCTCACTCTTTAGCCGGACGTCATCCCATCAAATTCTGATTGTGTTGATTATGTAAAAGGAAGACTTCGGTCTTCCTTTTTTCTTGTCTTATTTTCTTGTCGGTATCTATACCGGCTTGCTTACCCCGTACTCGTCACTCGCCGGCAAAATTCTGCAAATCTGTACGCCATATCTTTACGCTATAGTGCGTCAGCGCGTATTAATTCGCCAATTGCAGATGAAATTTAATAATCCAGCAAAATTAGCCCCTTGAAATTGATTTTCCTGTCCCCACTTATTTCACATCGAAGTTTTTTGCTATCTGTTGATACGAGGATTTGCAATGTCACAAGATACCACCATGAAAGCGCAAGAAACGCGCGGTTTTCAGTCAGAAGTTAAGCAACTGCTGCAACTGATGATCCACTCACTCTATTCCAATAAAGAAATCTTCCTGCGTGAGCTGATCTCCAACGCCTCCGATGCGGCGGATAAATTGCGTTTCCGTGCGCTGTCTCAGCCCGATCTGTATGAAGGTCAGGGCGACTTGCATGTACGTTTGTCAGTAGATAAAGACGCGGGCACCATCACTATCAGTGATAACGGTATTGGTATGACACGTGCTGAAGTGATTGATCACTTGGGTACCATTGCCAAGTCCGGCACCAAAGCGTTTTTGGAGTCTATCGGCTCTGATCAAGCGAAAGACAGCCAGCTGATTGGTCAATTCGGTGTGGGCTTCTACTCTGCCTTCATCGTGGCCGACAAAGTGACCGTGCGCACCCGCGCTGCCGGCGCTAAGCCGGAAGAGGGCGTATTCTGGGAGTCTAGCGGTGAAGGTGACTATACCGTTGCCGATATCACCAAAGCCGATCGCGGTACTGACATCATTCTGCACCTGCGTGATGATGAAAAAGAGTTCTTGGATGACTGGCGTCTGCGCACCATCATCGGCAAATACTCTGATCACATCAGCCTGCCGGTTGAGATCCAAACTCGCGAGCATAACGAAGATGGCAGCGAAGGCGAGCTGAAGTGGGAGAAAATCAACAAGGCGCAAGCCCTGTGGACCCGCAGCAAAGCCGACGTTTCTGACGACGAGTACAAAGAATTCTACAAACACATTTCGCACGACTTCTCCGATCCAATGATCTGGAGCCACAACCGTGTGGAAGGTAAGCAGGAATACACCAGCTTGCTGTATATCCCATCGCACGCACCGTGGGATATGTGGAACCGTGACCATAAACACGGCCTGAAGCTGTACGTACAGCGCGTGTTCATTATGGATGACGCTGAGCAGTTCATGCCAACCTATCTGCGCTTCGTGCGTGGCCTGATTGACTCTAACGATCTGCCGCTGAACGTATCGCGTGAAATTCTGCAGGATAACCGCATTACTCAAAACCTGCGTAGTGCTTGCACCAAGCGTGTACTGCAGATGCTGGAAAAACTGGCCAAAGATGATGCTGAGAAGTATCAAACCTTCTGGAACGAGTTTGGTTTGGTGCTGAAAGAAGGCCCAGCCGAAGATTTCAGCAACAAAGAAGCGATTGCTAAGCTGCTGCGCTTTGCCTCTACTCATAACGACAGCGATGTACAAAATGTGTCACTGACCGATTACGTCAGCCGCATGAAAGAAGGTCAGGAGAAGATCTTCTACATCACTGCCGACAGCTACGCTGCCGCGAAACACAGCCCGCATCTGGAGCTGTTCCGCAAGAAAGGTATCGAGGTTCTGCTGCTCTCCGATCGTATCGACGAGTGGATGATGAGCTACCTGACCGAGTTCGATGGCAAGCAGTTCCAGTCTGTCACTAAGGCTGATTTGGATCTGGGCGCGCTGGCGGACAAGGAAGAAGAAGCGAAGCAGAAAGAAGCCGACGCTGAATTCAGCTCCTTTGTTGAGCGCGTGAAGGGCTATCTGGGCGAGCGCGTGAAAGACGTGCGTCTGACTCACCGTCTGACCGATACTCCAGCGCTGGTTACCACTGAATCTGATGAAATGACCACTCAGATGGCAAAACTGTTTGCCGCTGCCGGTCAAAAAGCGCCAGAGATCAAATACGTGTTCGAGATTAACCCAGAGCACGCACTGGTGAAAAAAGTGGCGGATACCGCTGACGAAGTGCAGTTTAATGACTGGGTTGAGTTGCTGCTGGAGCAGGCCATGCTGGCTGAGCGTGGCAGTCTGGAAGATCCAAGTGCGTTCGTGCGCCGCATGAACCAACTGCTGATGGCATAATAACGCCAACTTGCTGGATTAAATCCGTATAAGCTGAAAAACGCCGCTTGTCTGAGGACGGGCGGCGTTTTATTTTAAAGGGATGCTGAATATTTCAGCAAACTAACCGCTTTTCTATCCCCCTGAGCTGCGATAGCAGGCTTCGTTCTTGAGATCCGCTTGCTGGGAGTGGTATGGTTTATCCCTAAAAAATTACTACCCTTCACTGAATTTATTGCTAATTAGAGGAATCATCCATGCGCATCATTCTGCTCGGTGCTCCAGGTGCAGGTAAAGGAACTCAGGCTCAATTCATCATGGAGAAGTACGGGATCCCGCAAATCTCTACCGGTGACATGCTGCGTGCTGCAGTAAAAGCGGGCACTGAACTGGGTCTGCAAGCAAAAGCCATCATGGACGCCGGTCAGCTGGTTACTGATGAGCTGATCATTTCTCTGGTTAAAGAGCGTATCGCGCAAGAAGATTGCCGTAACGGTTTCCTGCTGGACGGTTTCCCACGTACCATTCCTCAGGCTGATGCCATGAAAGAAGCCGGTATCGACGTTGATTTCGTTCTGGAATTCGACGTGCCGGATCAAGTGATCGTTGAGCGTATGAGTGGTCGCCGCGTACACCCAGCTTCTGGCCGTGTGTACCACGTGGTATACAACCCGCCGAAAGTAGAAGGCAAAGATGATGTGACCGGTGAAGACCTGATCATCCGTGCGGATGACGAAGCGGAAACCGTGCGTAAGCGTCTGGCCATTTACCACGAGCAAACCGAGCCATTGGTGGCTTACTACACCAAAGAAGCTGATGCGGGTAACACCCGTTACTTCAAGCTGGATGGTACCCGCAATGTTGACGCGGTAAGCCAAGAGCTGGCGCAAATTCTGGGTTAATCCCCTAGTGCGCTTGAACCTTTACGCGTGATTGACGCGTTATCGGGGAAAAGCCGCAGCGTAAAAAACGTAGCATACCAACGGCCTGTCAAATGACGGGCCGTTTTTTTGTTTACCGCACCACCTAAGTCACCGCAATTCCTGTCATCAACACATCGAATAAATACAGCCTTAGCCTTTCGAAAATCAGAATAAAACCCGTGAAAATATAGGGATATCAACGTACTAATAAATTGCCGCATCCTTAGCGGTTTGTGCTGCATCCGCCTAGCGGGCAGGGCATAATAGCCATAGACCTATGACAAGGAGTGGCAATGAGCGAGAAACAGCACGGTATCTTACTGGTTAACCTTGGCACGCCGGATGCACCAACTCCAGCGGCCGTCAGACGTTATCTGAGCGAGTTTCTGCATGATCATCGTGTGGTCGACATGAGCCGTTGGTTATGGTGTCCGCTATTGCACGGGATCATTTTGCCGTTACGCTCTCCGCGCGTGGCGCGTTTGTACCAATCGGTGTGGACAGATGACGGCTCGCCGCTGCTAGCTTTTTCTCGTCGTCAACAAGCGGCGCTGACTCAGCTCTTGGCCGAGCGAGAGATGGCCTGCCCGGTGGAACTTGGCATGACTTACGGTCAGCCTTCAATCGCGCAGGCGTTAGATGTGCTGCAAGCGCAAGGTGTCACTCATCTCACGGTGTTACCGCTATTTCCGCAGTATTCGAGCTCAACCACCGCTGCAGTGTGGGATGGGCTGAGTAAGGCGCTGCGTACGCGTCGTAATCTGCCTGCGATTCGTTTCATTCGCGATTACCACGATAACCCGCACTATATTGCTGCGTTAGCTGAAAAGTTGCGTCGCAGCTTACCGGCGCAAGATTCGGGGGATTGGCCGGATAAACTGCTGTTCTCGTTCCACGGTTTGCCGCAGCGTTATGTTGATGAAGGTGATGAGTACGCGCGTCAATGTGAAGTGACGGCACAGGCGGTCGCTGATGAGTTGGGGTTGACGCCAGAGCAATGGCAGCTGAGTTACCAATCGCGTTTTGGCCGCGAAGAGTGGTTAAAGCCCTATACTGATCAGACTCTCACCGCTTGGCCAGCGCAGGGTGTGCGCAAGATCGCCGTAGTTTGTCCGGGTTTCGCGGCGGACTGTTTGGAAACCTTGGAAGAGATTGCTGAGCAAAATCAGCATACTTTTTTGCAAGCCGGCGGCGAGCAGTTTACTTATGTGGCGGCACTCAATGATGATCGGGCACACATTGAGTTGATGTATCACCTCGTACAGAACGAGATGTAGTGTAAAAACGGTATCGCGCAGCCCTAAGTGCGGTATAGGTGAACAATCAAGCGTTGGGGATTAAAGGGAAGAGGGGATGTGAGTGTCCCCGTATCGGCTCTGACAGCGTCTGTACGGCCTTTGTCTTGGTTTAGCTTGTTGCGCGATCCGTGCTTTCATCATTTTGTTTGCAGCTTTCTGTGATAGAATTCGCGTTCTAGCTGATTGTCCAACGCCTCTTTCTGGATCTGAACGATGAAATTTCCCGGTCAACGTAAATCCAAGCATTACTTTCCTGTCAGTGCCCGCGATCCGCTGTTAATCAACCAGATGCGAGCTGCTGAAAGTGAAATCAGCACCGCCTATGTGGTCGGTATTGACCAGACGCTGGTTGATATTGAAGCGCGAGTCGATGAGGATTTTCTTAGCCGTTACAACCTGAGCAAAGGTCACTCTTCACTGATTGAAGATGATGTTGCTGAAGCCCTGTACAAAGAACTGAAAGAGCGTGATCTGATCACCCACGAATTTGCCGGCGGCACGATCGGCAATACGCTGCACAACTACTCCGTTCTGGCCGATGATAAATCCATCATGCTGGGCGTGATGTGCAGTCACATCGAAATCGGTGGCTATGCGTACCGTTATCTGTGCAACACCTCCAGCCGCTTGGATCTGGACTACCTGCAACCGGTTGATGGCCCTATTGGTCGCTGCTTTGCGCTGATCTCCGAAAATGGCGAACGTACATTTGCGATCAGCCCTGGCATGATGAACCACCTGAATCCAGAAAGCATTCCCGAAGAAGTGATTGCTGGCGCTTCAGCGCTGGTACTGACCTCTTACTTGCTGCGTTGCAAGCCGGGTGAGCCGATGTCTGACGCTACTATGCGTGCTATCGGTTATGCCAAGCAGTACGGTGTGCCTGTGGTATTGACGCTGGGCACCAAGATCTTGATTGAAGAAAACCCTCAGTGGTGGCGTGACTTCCTGCGTGATCACATTGATGTGGTGGCGATGAATGAAGAAGAAGCGGCTGCGCTGACCGGTATCGAAGATCCGCTGGCGGCCTCTGATAAGGCGCTGGATTGGGTTGATCTGGTGCTGTGTACCGCCGGTCCTGTTGGCCTGTACATGGCGGGTTATACTGATGAAAGTACGCTGCGTCAGACCCAGCATCCGCTGCTGCCAGGGGTGATCCCAGAGTTTAACCTGTACGAGTTCAGCCGTCCGATGCATCGTGAGGCGTGTGAAAATCCAAAGCGGATTTACTCGCACATCTCCCCGTACATGGGCGGCCCAGAAAAAATCATGAACACCAATGGTGCCGGTGATGCCGCGCTGTCATCGATTTTGCATGACATGGCCGCAAATCAGTATCACCGTAATAACGTTCCGAACTCCAGCAAGCATATGCGCACCTTTATGAGCTATTCCTCACTGGCTCAACTGTGTAAATACGCTAACCGCGTGAGCTATCAAGTGCTGAACCAGCACTCACCACGTTTGACTCGTGGTCTGCCAGAGCGCGAAGACAGTTTGGAAGAGTCCTACTGGGAACGTTAATCGACATTTAGATTGTACGCATCCCACCGATCAGGCCAGCATAGTTATGCTGGCTTTTTTTATATTCATGCTGGGTTCGTACATCGTGTTACATATGAAGCTGTTTTATATGACACGGTGACTAGCGGTGGCCTATGGGGCGGCCAGCCGGCCTTTTTTAAATGCAATATAAACACGGTTTAAAATCTTCATAAATTTGAGCTGAAACGTTCATATTTAGCGTTTAGTGATAAACTTTATGATTAAACCGAATTTTTTCACTATTTAAGGCAGATTTAATTTTTCCTGCATGCTAAAAAGGCGCCCTAAATCCGATGCCCCACATGCTGTTATTATTAGAGAGGGAACGATGAAGTTGATTTTACGCTTGCTGGCAGGTATTGCTTTCGGTGTACTTTGCGGCCTTTTTGCACCAGATCTGTTTATCCGTGTACTGATCACCGCCAAGGTGCTGATCAGCCAGATGATTGGTTTTACCATCCCGCTATTGATCCTGTTTTTTGTTACCAGCGGTATTGCCAGTTTGCCGAAGAACTCCGGTAAATTGCTCGGCAAAACCGTTGGCTTGGCCTATGCCTCCACGGTAGGTGCGGGTTTCTTGGCTTACTTTGCTTCAATCCAGATCCTGCCATCATTGCTGAGCCATGCTGGTACGCTGGCGGAGCCGGTACGTAAGTTAGAGCCACTGATGACTCTGCAAATCCCGCCAGTGATGGGTGTGATGAGTGCGCTGGTGCTGGCATTCGTGTTCGGTCTGGGCATTGTGTCCACCGGTAGCAGCGAAATGAAAAAGCTGAGCGACCAAGGCCGTGACATCATTGAACTGCTGCTGAGCAAGTGCATGATCCCGGCGCTGCCGTTCTATATCGCCGGTGTTTTTGCCGATATGACCGTACAGGGCACAGTGTTCGCCACATTGAAGACATTCAGTCTGGTACTGGTGCTGGTGGTTGTGCTGCACTGGTTGTGGCTGGCATTCCAGTTCATTACCACTGGCGCTATCGTTAAGCGTTCACCGCTGTTCCTGCTGAAAAACATGATGCCAGCTTACTTTACCGCACTGGGTACCATGTCTTCGGCGGCAACCCTGCCAGTAACGCTGCGTCAAGCACAAGTGGCCGGAACCAGCAAAGGCATTGCGAACTTTGTGGTACCACTGTGTGCAAACATCCACATGGCAGGCTCTGCTATCAGTATCGTGACTGTAGCTTGTGCTGTGATGCTGATGAGCGGTTATGCTCACCTGCCATCTTTGAGTGAGATGCTGCCATTTATCATGATGCTGGGTATCACCATGGTGGCTGCACCAGGTGCGCCGGGTGGTGCGGTGATGGCAGCGTTGGGTCTGCTGGGTACCATGCTCGGCTTTAGCGAAGCGATGCTTGGTCTGCAGATTGCGCTGCACTTGGCACAAGATGGTTTCGGTACTGCATGTAACGTAACCGGTGATGGTGCGCTGGCGATGTGTGTCGACAAGATGGCTGCTGGTGACAGCGTGGAAGATGCTGAGCCGGAAGTGGTGGAAGATATCGCCTAATTGATGTCAGGTTGTACTGATTAATCCTTCTGATTCACTGAATCAGAGATACAAAAAGCCCGCTAAGCGGGCTTTTTTACGTTGGTTAGGCCGGATAGGGGCGCAGTGTTGCGTAATCACATGATGTAAAAGCAAAGATCAAAAAAATCTGAACAAAAGGTTTATTGTTTTTTGTAGACATAATTTAATATGTGCCCCTGATGTTGTTAGCCGCAGACCGGTTCAGGTCTGATCCTATGCTACGCCTCTGGTTACAATCTTGTTAATTTCGCACTAGCCATATGGTATGGATTGTCCATACTGATATGAAACTAGGCTCTTTTGGGGTCATCAATGAAAGCTGTTCGTGTATTTGCCGGCCTGCTGGTGTCTGCGCTGGCAATGATGACAGTGCCTTCGGCACTGGCTGCGTCTTATCCTTTGCCGCCAGCGGGTAGCCGTCTGGTTGGTACTGAAGAAACCTATGTTGTTCCTGGTAACGGTGAGTCGCTCGAAGCGATTGCGGCTCGTTATCAAGTAGGTCTGATTGCGATGTTGGAAGCGAATCCTGATGTGGATCCGTTCCTGCCACAAAAAGGGATGACCCTGCGTATCCCAACTCAGATGCTGCTGCCAGATACGCCACGTGAAGGTATCGTTCTGAACTTGGCAGAACTGCGTCTGTTCTACTATCCAAAAGGCTCTAATACCGTTGAGGTTTACCCAATTGGTATCGGCCGTGTGGGCCGCTCGACACCAACCATGGTGACTAGCATCATCTCTAAGCGTGCTAACCCTACGTGGACGCCAACAGCGAATACTCGTAAAGAGTACGCAGCTCAAGGTATCTCCTTGCCAGCCGTAGTACCGGCCGGTCCAGAAAACCCAATGGGTCTGTTTGCCCTGCGTTTGGCGCACGGTAAAGGCGAATACCTGATTCACGGCACTAACGCTAACTTCGGTATCGGCATGCGCGTGAGCGCCGGTTGTATCCGTCTGCGCCCAGATGACATCGAAACCCTGTTCAACACCGTACCAGTAGGTACCCGTGTGCAGGTGGTGAACGAGCCAATCAAAGTTTCTGTCGAGCCAAATGGCCAGCGTTATATCGAAGTACACCAGCCGCTGTCTAAGAATGAAAGCGATGACCCACAGACTATGGTGATCCCATTCACCAAGCCGGTTCAATCTTTCATTCTGAGCCCACTGACTAACAGCACTGATGCTGAGAAAGAAGTGGCGCGCCGCTCTGGTATCCCAGTGAATGTGACCGCTGGCGAAAGCAACTGAGAATAATTTTTTCTTTCTTGGTGGCTGTTAGCGCGAGCATACAGTTTTGGAAACCCCGCTTATTACCGCGGGGTTTTTTATACCAATGGCGCAGCGATAACGCTCAGTGAATATGCACAGAACAGCAGAGATAAACCGTTAATTTCTGTAAATCACAGTGTATCTGATATTCACATTCCCTCTGCGTGTTAATAACTGATGCGTTTAGACAAGTTTACAGACAATTAAACTGCGACAGGTTGCGGGAAAATTGAGCGCAAGCACATCTGTTGCCCTCTGTTAACTCGACTCCCCCCCCTAGCACCGCTATAATGCCCCGTCTAGTTTTCCAAACTGTACTCGGGATGTTCCGATAACAGGATATATCGGTTGTGTTCGGCGACTGATTGTGTCGTTGAGTTTTATTGAGTGTAACGCTACAACCACACCGCTCAGCAATTCCGAGCACTGAGGATTTTTTTGAGGTAAAAGATGCAAGTTTCCGTTGAGACTACTCAAGGCCTTGAGCGCCGCATGACCATCACTGTAGCAGCTGATGCTATTGAAACTGCTGTTCGTAACGAACTGCAGCGCGTTGCAAAGAACGTACGTGTAGATGGCTTCCGTAAGGGTAAAGTACCGATGAGCCTGGTAGCCAAGCGCTATGGTCAGTCCGTACGCCAAGATGTACTGGGTGAAGCAATGCAACGCAACTTCATCGAAGCTATCATCAAAGAGAAAGTAAATCCGGCTGGCGCGCCAACTTTCGTTCCAGGTGAAGCGACTGAAGGTCAGGATTTCACTTTTACTGCTACTTTTGAAGTGTACCCAGAGATCGCTCTGCAGGGTCTGGAATCTATCGTAGTTGAGAAGCCGGTAGTTGAAGTGACCGACGCTGACGTTGACAACATGATCGACGTTCTGCGTAAGCAGCAAGCAACTTGGAAAGCAGCTGATCGCGCTGCAGAAGCTGAAGACCGCGTAACCATCGATTTCACCGGCTCTGTAGACGGCGAAGTATTCGAAGGCGGTAAAGCGACTGATTTCGTACTGGCAATGGGCCAGGGCCGTATGATTCCTGGCTTCGAAGAAGGTATTGTAGGTCACAAAGCGGGCGAAGAGTTCACTATCGAAGTGACTTTCCCAGCTGAATACCACGCTGAAAACCTGAAAGGTAAAGTTGCTCAGTTCGCTATCGTTCTGAAGCAAGTGGAAGAGCGTGAACTGCCAGAACTGACTGCAGAGTTCGTTCAGCGTTTCGGCGTAGCGGACGGTTCTGTGGAAGGCCTGAAGGCTGAAATCCGTAAGAACATGACCCGTGAACTGACCAACGCTGTGAAAAACCGCGTGAAGACTCAGGTTCTGGAAGGTCTGCTGGAAGCAAACCAGTTTGACATTCCTGCTGCTCTGATCGATGGTGAGATTGATGTTCTGCGTCAGCAAGCGGCTCAGCGTTTCGGTGCTCAGGCTAACAAAGCATTCGAACTGCCACGTGAACTGTTCGAAGAACAAGCTCGTCGTCGCGTACAAATCGGCCTGCTGCTGGGTGAAGTAATCAAGTCCAGCGAACTGAAGGCTGATGATGAGCGCGTTAAAGCACTGATCGCTGACATGGCTTCCGCATACGAAGATCCATCAGAAGTCGTTGCTTACTACGAGAAGAACGAAGAACTGATGAACAACATGCGCAATGTTGCTCTGGAAGAACAAGCAATTGATGCCGTTCTGGCAAAAGCAAAAGTTTCTGAAAAAGCAGCAACTTTTGATGAGCTGATGAACCAAGCACCGGCAGCCTAAGAACTATGGGCCGACCTAAGTATTTGACTTAATTTCGGCTCTTCTGCTATCTATGGCTCGGGTGAAGCATCACTCGGGCCATTTTTCTATGGGGAGAAGGCAATGTCATACAACGCAAAACAGGATGATTTCACCACCCGTATGGCTTTAGTGCCGATGGTTGTTGAGCAGACATCACGCGGCGAACGCTCCTATGATATCTATTCCCGCCTGCTAAAAGAGCGCGTCATTTTTATGACCGGTCAGGTGGAAGATCATATGGCGAACCTGATCGTGGCTCAGCTGCTGTTCCTTGAGTCAGAGAATCCGGAAAAAGATATCTACCTGTACATCAACTCACCTGGTGGCTCGGTGACTGCCGGTATGTCTATCTATGACACCATGCAGTTCATCAAGCCAGACGTGAGCACCGTATGTATGGGACAGGCCTGTTCGATGGGCGCATTCCTGTTAGCCGGTGGTGCTAAAGGGAAACGCTTCTGTTTACCGAATGGCCGCGTTATGATCCACCAGCCTCTGGGTGGTTTCCAGGGACAAGCTTCTGACATTCAGATCCATGCGCAAGAGATTCTGAAAACCAAACAGAAACTGAATGAAATGCTGGCCGCGCATACCGGACAGCCACTGGACAAAATTGAACGCGATACTGACCGTGATAATTTCATGTCGGCTGAAGAAGCGGTGGAATATGGTCTGGTTGATGTAGTACTCAGCCATCGCGAGTAATAGCGGCAACATTCCGGGGGCTGATATACACTGAAAACAGGTTTATCAGGTTCCGGGGCTGAGCCCCGATAAGAGGTTTACGAATGACAGATAAGCGCAAAGACGGGTCAGGCAAATTGTTGTATTGCTCCTTCTGTGGCAAGAGCCAGCATGAAGTGCGCAAGCTGATTGCCGGGCCGTCCGTGTATATCTGCGATGAATGTGTCGATCTGTGTAACGACATCATCCGCGAAGAGATCAAAGAACTGTCACCACGCCGTGATCGCAGTGCACTGCCGACTCCCCACGAGATCCGTAACCATCTGAATGATTACGTGATTGGGCAGGATCATGCCAAGAAAGTTCTGGCTGTTGCGGTATATAACCACTACAAGCGCCTGCGTAATGGCGATACCAACAATGGTGTGGAACTGGGCAAGAGTAATATCCTGCTGATCGGTCCTACCGGTAGTGGTAAAACCTTGCTGGCCGAAACGCTGGCTCGTTTGCTGGATGTTCCTTTCACCATGGCCGATGCCACTACACTGACCGAAGCCGGTTATGTGGGTGAAGACGTAGAAAACATCATCCAGAAATTGCTGCAAAAATGCGATTACGATGTGGCCAAAGCCCAGCGCGGTATTGTCTACATTGATGAAATTGACAAGATTTCCCGCAAGTCTGACAACCCGTCAATCACCCGTGATGTATCCGGTGAAGGCGTACAGCAGGCCCTGCTGAAGCTGATTGAAGGTACCGTTGCGGCCGTTCCACCACAAGGTGGTCGTAAGCATCCACAGCAGGAGTTCTTGCAGGTTGATACCTCCAAGATCCTGTTCATCTGTGGCGGTGCATTTGCTGGCTTAGATAAAGTGGTTGAGCAGCGTCTGAATACCGGTACGGGTATCGGTTTCGGTGCGCAGGTGAAAGGTAAAGATGACAAGATTGGTCTGAGTGATCTGTTTACTCAGGTCGAGCCGGAAGATTTGATCAAGTTTGGTCTGATCCCGGAATTCATCGGTCGTCTGCCGGTTGTCGCCACATTGACTGAGCTGGATGAAGCGGCACTGATTCAGATCCTGCAAGAGCCGAAGAACGCACTGACCAAGCAGTATCAAGCGCTGTTTGATCTGGAAGGCGTACAGCTGGAATTCCAGCAAGATGCGCTGATCGCCATTGCGAAGAAAGCACTGGCGCGTAAAACCGGTGCACGTGGTCTGCGCTCTATCGTTGAAGCCGTATTGCTGGATACCATGTATGACCTGCCGACATTGAGCGGTGTGGAGAAAGTGGTTATCAACGACGCGGTTATTAACGGTAATGCTTCACCGATCCTGATTTATTCCAAACCGGAAGCTCAGGCATCGAATGCAGATTAATCCCGCTTGGCGGTGATTTAGACAGAAAATGTCTGCAGAAACAGCGTAATATAGAGGGAAGGGTAACCTTCCCTTTTTCTTTACTAAGTTATAGTGTCAGACGTTGAATCTGGTTTTTCCGTCCCCATATACTCAGATAACAACTAAATTTTGGCGGAAGCTAAGTCTTTAAGAGAGAGTTCTATGAACCTGGAGCGTTCCGAGCGAATTGATGTTCCCGTTCTGCCGTTGCGTGATGTGGTGGTATATCCGCATATGGTCATTCCCCTGTTTGTAGGGCGGGAAAAATCCATCCGTTGTTTAGAAGCAGCAATGGAAAATGACAAGCAGGTCCTGCTGGTGGCGCAAAAAGATGCGAGCACCGAGGAGCCGACTGCGGCGGATCTGCATCCGGTCGGTACGGTTGCGACCATCTTGCAGATGCTGAAACTCCCTGACGGTACCGTTAAGGTATTGGTTGAAGGTCAGCAGCGCGCCAAAATTAATTTGGTATCTGACAGTGATGAGTTTTTTGTCGCGCAGGTTGATTTCCTGACGACGCAGCCGGTCGACGAAGCTGAGCAGGAAGTGCTGGTACGTACCGCCACCGCTCAGTTCGAAAACTACATCAAATTGAACAAAAAGATCCCGCCTGAGGTGCTGACTTCTCTGGCCGGTATCGACAATGCTGCGCGTCTGGCTGATACCATTGCCGCGCACATGCCATTGAAGATGAAAGACAAGCAAGCGGTGCTGGAAATTACCAGCGTCTCTGAGCGTCTGGAATATCTGATGGCGATGATGGAATCTGAAATCGATCTGCTGCAAGTGGAAAAGCGTATTCGCAACCGCGTGAAAAAGCAGATGGAAAAGAGCCAGCGTGAGTACTATCTGAATGAGCAAATGAAAGCGATTCAGAAAGAACTCGGCGAGATGGAAGATGTTCCTGATGAATTTGAAGGCTTAAAGCAGAAGATCGATGCGGCAAAAATGCCGAAAGAGGCGAAGGAAAAAACCGAAGCCGAATTGCAAAAGCTGAAAATGATGTCACCAATGTCAGCCGAAGCCACCGTTGTGCGCGGTTACATTGATTGGATGCTGCAGGTGCCTTGGCATCAGCGTAGCAAAGTGAAAAAAGATCTGGCGAAAGCGCAGCAGATTCTGGATCAAGACCACTACGGTCTGGCGCGTGTTAAAGAGCGCATTCTGGAATATTTGGCGGTACAAAGCCGAATCAACAAGGTGAAAGGTCCAATCCTGTGTCTGGTTGGTCCGCCAGGGGTAGGTAAAACCTCTCTGGGGCAATCCATCGCGCAAGCGACTGGCCGTAAATACGTGCGTATGGCGCTTGGCGGCGTACGTGATGAAGCTGAGATCCGCGGTCACCGTCGGACTTACATCGGCTCCATGCCGGGTAAGCTGATCCAGAAAATGGCCAAAGTGGGCGTGAAAAACCCGCTGTTCCTGCTGGATGAGATCGACAAAATGGCGTCCGACATGCGTGGCGATCCGGCCTCGGCCTTGCTGGAAGTGCTGGATCCAGAGCAGAACTCAACATTCAACGATCACTATCTGGAAGTGGATTACGACTTGTCCGATGTGATGTTTGTGGCGACCTCGAACTCCATGAACATCCCTGGTCCTTTGCTGGATCGTATGGAAGTGATCCGTCTGTCTGGTTATACCGAAGACGAGAAACTGAACATCGCTCAGCGCTATCTGCTGCCAAAACAAATTGAGCGCAATGCGCTGAAGCCAAACGAGCTGACGGTAGAAGAGAGTGCCCTGATTGGCATTATTCGCTACTACACCCGTGAGGCCGGCGTGCGTAGCTTGGAGCGTGAAATCTCCAAACTGTGTCGTAAAGCGGTGAAGAACCTGTTGCTGGATAAGAGCCTGAAGAGCATTACCATCAACGACAAGAACTTGAAAGAGTACTTGGGCGTGCAGCGCTTTGATTATGGCCGCACCGATGGTGAAAACCATATCGGTCAGGTCACCGGTTTGGCGTGGACCGAAGTGGGTGGCGATCTGCTGACCATTGAAACGGCCTCTATGCCGGGCAAAGGCAAGCTGACCTACACCGGTTCGTTGGGTGAGGTGATGCAAGAGTCTATTCAGGCCGCGATGACCGTGGTGCGTTCACGTGCCGAGAAGCTGGGCATTAACCCAGACTTCTACGAAAAACGTGATATCCACGTCCACGTGCCAGAAGGGGCAACGCCAAAAGACGGTCCAAGTGCTGGTATTGCAATGTGCACCGCACTGGTATCTTGCCTGACCGGTAATCCGGTGCGCGCTGATGTGGCGATGACGGGTGAGATCACCTTGCGTGGTCAGGTGCTGCCAATCGGTGGTTTGAAAGAAAAACTGCTGGCCGCTCACCGTGGTGGCGTGAAAGTGGTGCTGATCCCAGAAGAGAACCGTCGTGATCTGGAAGAGATCCCAGAGAACGTGATTGCTGATTTGCAGATCCATCCGGTCAGCAAAATCGATCAGGTTCTGACTCTGGCGCTGGAAAATAACCCGTTCGGTGCAGAGCTGCCAGCGGCGAAAGCGTGATCTGCTGCAAGAAGCGTAGATAAATGTGAGACTGGCAGGGTCAGATGACCTTGCCAGTCTTTTTTTGTCCCGTTACCGTATTACAGTCAAAGCTGCTCAGCCCTTGTGCTACGTGGCTTGCAACTTAAACAGACCGGCGTGATGTCAGCTTGCCAAGCAGTATCAAGACTGATATAAAAGCGCCATCGTAGCCCTGAAGGACATCACCGGGCACGATATGAGATTCTTAGAGGGGATGAAGAGTGAATAAGTCTCAACTGATTGACAAGATTGCGGCGAATGCTGACATTTCTAAAGCCGCAGCAGGTCGTGCGTTAGATGCTTTAATTGAGTCTGTAACCGAATCACTGCAGGCCGGTGATGATGTGGCTCTGGTAGGTTTCGGTACTTTCGCCGTGCGTGAGCGTGCAGCCCGTACTGGTCGTAACCCACAGACAGGCAAGGAAATTGCCATCGCTGCTGCTAAAGTGCCAGCGTTCCGTCCGGGTAAAGCACTGAAAGATGCCGTTAATGGCTAATTAATCTCAATGCCGGGTGTTGGCGCGTCAATTAACAACCAACATACAGTGGCACTGATTTCAAGGCGCATCCTATGATGCGCTTTTTTTCTTATTTGACAGCGTAACAAGACGGAGCATTGTCAACTCATGATGGACAAATTGCGCAGCGCTCAACATAGCATCGCGCTGAAAGTTGTGCTCGGTATCATTATTCTGTCGTTCGTTCTGACCGGTGTGCAGGGCTTCCTCAGCTCCTCCGGCAACTATGTTGCTAAAGTGGATGGCCAGGAAATTACCAACCAGCAGTTCGAGCAGGCGTATCAAAGTGAGCGTAATAACTTACAACAACGCCTCGGGGATAATTTCAATACCTTAGCTGCAGACCCTAAGTACCTGAACATGGTACGTAAAGACGTACTGAACCGTCTGATCGATGACGTGCTGCTTGATAAATATGCGAAAAAACTGAACCTGCGTGTCAGTGATGATCAAATCAAGCAAAGCATCGTCAACATGCCTGAATTCCAAAAAGACGGCCGTTTTGATAATGCCCAGTATCTGGAGCTGATCCAACGTGCTGGCTTTACGCCGGACTCTTTTAGCCAATACATGCGTCAGCAAATGGTGCGCCAGCAACTGCTGTCAGCCTTTACTGCGACTGACTTTGTGCTGCCAAAAGAGAGCGAGCAAACATTCGCCCTGCTGACACAAGAGCGTAAGGTGCGTCTGGCTACCTTGGCGGTTAAGCCGTTGGAAGCTAAGCAAACTGTGACTGAGCAGGAAGAGAAAGCCTATTACGATGCGAATCCAACCAGCTTCATGTCACCGGAGCAGGTCAAAGTTCGTTATGTAGAGCTGAATGCGAAAGCGCTGCAAGACGCGGTGAAAATCGATGATGCCGCGATCGCTCAGTACTATCAGGACAACAAATCTCACTTCAGCCAGCCTGAGCGTCGTAAGTTGAGCCACATTCTGGTTAGCAACGAGAAAGCTGCGCAGGAAATCGAAACCGAGCTTAAGCAAGGTGCTGACTTTGCGACGTTGGTCAAAACCAAGTCCGAAGACAAGTTCTCTGGCCGTAACGGTGGCGATCTGGGCTGGATTGAAAAAGGCGTGATGGCGCCAGAGTTTGAGCAAACTGCTTTTGCCTTGGCGGCAAAAGGCGATATCTCTGGGATCGTGAAAACGCAGTTTGGTTATCATGTCATTCGTTTGGATGACATCCAGCCAGCGCAGGTTCGCCCACTGTCTGAAGTGCGTGATGAAGTGGCTAAGCAGCTGCGTCAAACCAAAGCGACTGACGAGTTTTATGCTCTGCAGCAAAAAGCCAGTGACAAAGCATTCGAAAATCCGGACTCACTGGATGACGTTGCCAGCGCAACTGGTCTGAAGATTCAGGAAACTGGTTTGTTCAGCCAGCAGGATGTGCCTGCCGCACTGAACTTCCCTGCACTGACGAAGGCTATCTTCAGTGATGAGCTGATTGCCGGTAACAGCAACTCTGACGTGATCTCTGTCGACGACAGCCACGCTTTTGTGGTGCGTGTGGTTGAGCACAAAGAGGAAGCACGTAAGCCGTTTGAACAAGTTAGCGCTGAAATTGCTCAGCTGCTGAAGTTCCAGAAGGCGCAAGTGGCTGCCCGTAAGCAAGCTGAACAGCTGCTGACTGAACTGCGTGCGGGCAAAGGTGACGAAGCACTGAAAGCCGCAGGTGTGACTTTCGCCGCCGAAGAGACTTTGCAGCGTAATTCACCAGATCAGCAACTGGTTAACACTGTGTTTGGCTTGGCAAAACCAGCCGAAGGCAAGCCGGCGTATGGCATCAGTGAAAACGGCGAAGGGGATGTGGTTCTGGTTGAACTGCTGGGTGTGCAGAGCACGCCAAATCCTGAGCTGGAGAAAATTTTCGCTCAGCAGCAGCTGAATGCCGATATGACTGTGACCTTCGAAGCGATGCTGGCTAGCCTGCGCGCTGATGCTGACATCAAATACGGTAACATGGCAGAAACCGAGTAATATTCCGCGTTGACTGCAACAAGATGTAACCACAAAGAGCCGCTTTTGCGGCTCTTTGCTTTTTCTGTGTGCGCGAATTGTTCGGGTGAATCTATTTGCATACCGTATGACACATCAAGACAATTTCAAGTCACCGACATCTTCAGTACATAGAAAGGAATGGACTCACGTGTTCAATGCAAGGAAACCTACCTTTACCGTAGCACTATTGCTGCTCACCGGTTTGCCACCATTCACGTTCAGTGCGCAAAGCGCGGAGCGCTATATTATCAACGGCGTGCCGATTGAAAATGTGGCCGCGGAGCCGGCTACGGCTGGCGTTGCATCTACGGTTGAAAATTCGGCGCATTCTGCTGCGAGCGCGAAGACAAAACCGGCGATGTCACCAGTGAATATCAATACCGCCTCGGTGGATGAGTTGGATCAGGGGCTATCTGGTATTGGTCGGCGTAAGGCAGAGGCAATTGTTGAATATCGCACGCGCCATGGCGCGTTTTCTGATGTGCGACAGTTGTTGGAAGTGAAAGGTATCGGCGAAGGGATTTTGAAAAAGAATCGTGAGCGGATCAGCCTGTAAATCGCGCGGTGGCTGTCGTTTACTGTTTGCGTAGATGCTGCTTCGTTTTTGCTTAATTGCGCAGTGAGTTCGTTTGAGTCGGTAGTCGGCATAGTATGCCGTAAAACGCACCGCAGAGCGCCCCAGAAAAATGGGCTAGATGAGCGACGTGCGCTTGTATCAAATGCGCGGTAAACGCATCGTGCTGGCTATCTGGCCATAACAGCAATGCCAGTAGTCCGCCGGCCAGCCAACTGGGCAGGATAGCAACATCAGGGCTGCGCCAACTGGCCACACTTAGCCACGCTACTATTCCGTACAGCACGCCAGATAATCCGCGATAACTCCCAAGGCCGCTAGCCGGTAATGTCAGCCCGATAGCCACACAGCACAGCAGATAAAGCGTAATGGCTTGCCGAGCGCACAGTAAAGGATAGGCCGCCCAGACGAGCAGCCATAACCCCAGCAAATTCATCAGTAAGTGCGTTAGATTGGTGTGTACGAGGTGCGCGGTAAAAGGCCGCCACCAGGCTTGCAGGTTTGCTGCATCAGATGCTTGCCATTGCAAAACTTGCCCAATGACAGGGGACACAGTTTGCAAAGCGATCAGCAGCACGCTACCGAGCAACAAATACCCGTATAGAGCACGATGGGATGACTTTAGCATCCTTCTGGATAAGAAGCGTATGAGCGTGCGTGCAGTTCCGGTCGTCGTGTTAACCGTAGGGGCTTGATGCGGGCGGTGGTTATGTGTCAATCGATGCAATCCTTGCGACGAAGTTTATTTATTTGTCACTTTAAATTATTCACTGGCGTCTCGGTCTTTGAGATTAGCACGTATACTTGGAGAAGTCCGTGGCGGTTATGACGTTACGTTATAGCTTACTAATAGCCGTACACTCCTGACCATTCTATAGAATAATATGGCGAATGGTTTTGTAATAACGTGTTGTTTTTCAATTAAATTACTGAATTTACCGCTGGAAACAGAAAAGCGGGGTGCTTGTTACCAGATAGCGGTAGCGCCAATGGGGATACCTGTGGCACAGTTTCGATGTACGAGAATCTTGGTTATTTCAGCCGCTATCTAAGCGGTTACCTATGCCGTAAGCTGGCCGCACTAATCGAGATCACTCGAACCTGAATCGCCTCTGCATCGCCGTTATTCTGCGGTCACTAACAGCCAGAATGATTCAGCCACCTGTGCACCAAATTGAGTTAATTAATCTCACTGAGACTGAATGCGAGGAGTCTGCGTTATGGGAGCCGTGCAATTAGCCTTTAACCGGGTAAAAAATGCATTTGATATGAATCCGAATCCGGATTATTCGATGCGCAAGCACTGGCTGCAGCAGCTACGTAAGGCGTTGCGTCAGCACGAGCAAGCCTTAATCAGTGCCATGTCGCAGGATTTCGGTGGGCGCTCGGAAATGGAGTGCCGGATGGCCGATCTGATGCCGAGCTACTCACTGCTACGTTACAGTCAGCGTAATTTATCGCGCTGGATGCGACCTGAAAAACGCCACGTAGACTTGAGTTTTTGGCCGGCACGGGCGTGGGTGGAATATCAGCCGCTCGGTGTGGTGGGGATCATTGTGCCGTGGAACTATCCGGTCAATCTGGCTTTGCTACCGTTGATCACGGCATTGGCGGCGGGTAACCGCGTTTTGCTGAAACTCTCTGAGTTGACTCCGCAAACCAACCAAGCGCTACGACAGATGCTGAGTGATGCTTTTGCCGATGAGGAGGTGGGCGTTGTGGAAGGCGGGCCTGACATTGCCGCCGAATTTGCTGCGCTGCCGTTTAACCATCTGCTATTCACCGGCTCCACCGCGGTGGGACGCAAAGTGATGCAAAGTGCCGCGGCAAATTTGACGCCAGTAACTTTAGAGTTGGGCGGTAAGAGTCCGGTATTGATTGCTCCAGACATTGATATTGCGCGAATTGCCCCCTCCATTGTGTTTGGCAAGGCGCTAAATGCTGGCCAGACCTGCGTGGCGCCGGATTATGTGTTGTGCCCAGAAGAGCGGCAAGACACCTTGATTGCTGAGATGCAGGCTGCGTTTGCCCGCCAGTATCCTGATGCGCTAAAAAATGAGGCTTACACTTCGGTGATCAGTGACGCGCACTTTCAGCGTCTGATGCACCTGCTCAATGATGCCCAGTCGCTGGGCGCGCAAATCATTCCGCTGCAAACGCCAGCGATCGATCCTGTAACGCGGCGGATGGTGCCTCACCTGATCACCGATGTGACTGAAGATATGCAGGTCATGCAGGAAGAGATTTTTGGGCCGCTATTGCCTATTAAAACCTATGACGTTATTGGGATTGCTCTGCGTTATATCCATCATCGGCCACGACCATTGGCGTTGTATCTGATGACCGATGAGCCATTTTTGACCGAGATGGTGATCAAAACGGCGCATGCCGGAGGGATGTGTATCAATGAGACGGTATTCCATGCCGCCATTGATAGCTTGCCGTTTGGCGGGGTGGGCGCGTCGGGTATGGGGCAATACCATGGACCTGAGGGTTTTCGTACCTTCTCCAAACCGAAATCGGTGCTGTCGTACGGCAAAATGAATTTTAACTCATTGATCCATCCACCGTATCGCTGGTGGCATCGGCTATTGCTGCGTTGGTTGTCACGCCGTTAACTGAGGGTGTTGATAAGATAAAACGCAGAATTTACTGACTGGCGTTGAGTGCCGATAGGCCGCCAGTCAGTGATGTTTAGCGCGGTGATTTTCAGCTCGGTGGCGTTGCGCGTGATGCGAAGAAAAGTTTACGCGCGCAGACCGGTTTTTTGCAGCATGCTACGGGTGATCGCGTCTTTATCAGCCAAATAGGTGTGTAAACCACGTGCGCGCAGGTGACAAGCCGGACATTCACCACAGCCATCGCCCTGTACGGCGTTGTAGCAGGTCAATGTTTCATGGCGTACTGTCTCCAGCGCACCGTAATAATCGGCCAACGCCCACGTCTCGGCTTTATCCAGCCACATGAGTGGCGTATCGAAACGAATATCGCGCGCCATGCCAAGGTTTACCGCATGATGCAGCGCTTTGACAAACTCATCACGACAATCTGGATAGCCAGAAAAGTCTGTCTCACACACGCCAGTGATAATGCTTTCGGCGCCAATTTGATAGGCATAGATTGCAGCCAGGGTCAGGAACAGAATATTGCGTCCTGGCACAAAGGTGTTAGGCACGCCGTCACTGCATTCGGTGGGAACCGGAATGTTGTCGCGGGTTAGGCTACTGATCGCCAGTTCGTTCAGTAAGGTGACATCCATGACTTTGTGGGCGGCGACGCCCAGCTTTTGCGCTAACTTACGCGCGACATCGATTTCAGCGCGGTGGCGCTGGCCGTAATCGAAGGTAATGCAGTGCACATGCTCATATTGAGTCAGCGCCTGAACCAGACAGGTGGTAGAATCCTGTCCGCCACTGAAAATGACGACGGTTGTGGACATAGTATCGGTTTCTCAATTGCAACAAGTTAATGTAAGGATAGAGAATTTCCACCGGCTGTGCACCGCTTAAATCGTGTCATGGTTTTTAATACCGTATTATGCTTGTTAGTGTTAACTGATAACTCTGAGTAAGGTTTCTTATGTTGAACAAACCTGTCGGGCCGGACATTACGCGTACCGTGTTCAGTGTGCTGTTTATCGGCATTCTGCTGATTGCGGCATTCTGGGTCGTGAATCCGTTTTTACCGGCATTGGTGTGGGCCACGATGATCGTGATTTCCACCTGGCCTATTTTGCTGTTATTACAGCGGATTTTGTGGGGTAAACGCTCGCTGGCGACCTTTGTGATGGTAGCCGCGCTGTTGCTGCTGTTTGTGATCCCGATTTTGTTCACCATCAGTACCGTCATTGATAACGTGCCGGCGCTGATTGACTGGAGTCGCAAGCTGCCGACCATGGATATTCCGGTGCTGGCGCACCTGGATGCGATCCCGTGGATTGGCCCGAAACTGGCCGATTTCTGGACGCAAATTCAAAATAGTGGTGGCCGGACGCTGGCCAGCAAACTCACCCCATATGTTGGTAAATCGCTGGGCTGGCTGGCTTCGCAAGCCGGTAATCTCGGGATGTTGATCGTGCATTTCATTGTCACCGTGGTGATCTGTGGTTTGCTGTACAGCTCTGGGGAGATGGCTGCGCAGGGTATTCGTCGCTTTACCCGCCGTTTAGCCGGTGAGCGTGGTGATACTGCGGTGATTCTGGCTTCACAAGCAATCCGTGCGGTAGCGCTGGGCGTGGTGGTGACTGCGCTGGTGCAATCCGGTTTGGCTGGTGTAGGGCTGTTTATCGCTGGTGTGCCTTATGCCATGGTGTTCACGGTGTTGATGTTCTTGCTGGGGATTGCTCAGTTAGGGCCAGCACTGGTGCTATTTCCTGCGGTGGCGTGGATTTATTGGACCGGTGATAACACTTGGGGCACCTTCTTGCTGGTGTGGTCATTGCTGGTGGGTAGCATGGATAACTTCATGCGTCCGATGCTGATTAAGCGTGGTGCGGATTTACCGCTGATGCTGATCTTGACCGGTGTGATCGGTGGTTTGTTGGCGTTTGGCATCATTGGTCTGTTTATCGGTCCGGTGGTACTGGCGGTGGCTTACACTCTGCTGGTGGCATGGATCCGAGAAGCAGATAGTGAACCGGCAGCGCCGATCATCGCTAACAGCACTGATAGTCAAAGTGCGCCAAACGCTGAGCCTAAATGATCGCTGATCTTGGATTGTACTGTCTGTGATGGTTTTGTTTGATGGCGGGTTGGTTTAACTCGGCTAAATAAAAAGCAACATCCAGATAAAAGGCCAAAATAAAACAGGCTCCGATGACAACGATACAGACTAACTGTACGTGCTATCGGAGCCTTTTTGTATGCGTACGATTTACTGGCTAGGCAAGAAATGCGACAAGAACGAAAGTAAGCATAACGTATGCTACTGCTCGAATACCTCTCTTAGCTGGCCTTAAGCCTGCGGCTGCGTGCCGGTAATGCTGTGTAGCGTGTGTAAATCCGCGCTCAAATCACCGATGTTTTCAGACAGCCACTGCGGGTTGTAGTAGGTATCCAGATAACGTTCGCCACTGTCACACAGCAGGGTCACGATTGAACCTTGTTCACCGCGCTGGTGCATACGCTGCGCCAGTTGTAGTGCGCCCCACAAGTTGGTGCCGGTTGAGGCGCCTGCTTTGCGGCCTAAGATAGTTTCAAGCCAGTGGATGGTGGCGATACTGGCTGAATCGGGCACTTGCATCATTTCATCAATTACATCACAAATGAACGATGGCTCAGCGCGTGGGCGACCAATCCCTTCAATCTTACTGCCGCAAGTGCACGTTAGGCTGCGGTCATTTTGCATATAGCAATCGAAGAATACTGAGTTTTGTGGGTCTACCACCAGTAACTCTGTGGGGTGGCATTTGTAACGCAGATAGCGGCCAATGGTGGCAGAGGTGCCGCCGGTACCTGCACTCATCACTACATAACGCGGCACTGGATGCGGCTCTAGCGCCATCTGATTGAAAATGCTGTTGGCGATGTTGTTATTACCACGCCAGTCGGTAGCACGTTCGGCATAGGTGAACTGATCCATGTAATGGCCGTTCAGCTCACAAGCTAGACGTTCCGACTCGGCATAGATTTGCGATGAATTATCCACGAAATGGCAGCGGCCACCGTAAAACTCAATTTGGGCAATCTTGCGCTTGGCGGTACTGCGCGGCATCACCGCAATAAAGGGTAAGCCCAACAGGCGAGCAAAATAGGCTTCTGAAACCGCAGTGCTGCCGGAAGAGGCTTCGATAATGGTGGTGCCTTCTTGGATCCAGCCATTACACAGTCCATACAGGAACAACGAACGTGCCAGGCGGTGTTTCAGGCTACCGGTTGGATGGGTACTCTCATCTTTAAGGTAAATATCTATGCCCGGTAATCCCGGCAGCGGCAGCTTAATCAGGTGGGTGTCAGCAGAGCGCTGGAAATCGGCTTCGATGGCCTGAATGGCCCGGTTAGTCCATGTACGGCGTGGCATGCTCATCATCCTGTCAGTGGTGATCTTATGACTTAATCCTAGCTTGAGTGTTGGGGAAAAACCTTGCCATAATTACCGCATAAAACCGAATTGAGAGAATAATTTTCTATATGAAGCGGGAATTGGATAAAACTGACCGCGCTCTGCTGGCAATGCTGCAGCAGGATTGCACCTTGTCTCTACAGGTCTTGGCCGAAGCGGTGAACCTCAGCACCACGCCTTGCTGGAAGCGGTTGAAGCGCTTAGAAGAAGAGGGTGTGATCCGCGCCAGTGTCGCGTTGCTGGATGCGGAAAAAATTGGCGTCGGTATGAGCGCGTTTGTGCTGTTAAAGACCCAAGATCATTCTCGTGAGTGGTATCAAGCGTTTGTTGCCCACGTTACCGAATTTCCCGAGGTCATGGAGTTTTACCGTATGGCTGGGGAGTACGATTATCTGCTGCGAGTGCAAGTTTCCGGCATGAAAGCATTCGATGAGTTTTATAAAAAGCTAGTCAACAATGTGCGCGGTTTGAGCGAAGTCACCTCCAGTTTTGCCATGGAGCAGATCAAATACAGCACCGCGCTGCCGTTATAATGTCGGCCTGTTGCCGGCCGCTATTGCCGCCGACTCGCGAATAATCGAGAAAACTGTGCACGCGTGGTTATCAGGCCGTGAGTTAAGCCCCATCTGTTTAGAACGTGGTCTTGTAAAGAGTCGTGTATGGCCGGTGCTTTGTGGTCAAAGTGGCAACTTGTCGTTTACATCTGTTGTCACAGCGCGGCAAATTTTTATTAAAACCAGCGACCAGACAATCATTTTGGAATGTAGGTAACTTTTTTTTGGATGTGCGAGTTTTTGTCAATTATAAGTCATAACTTGCTGATAAAAAATAAACAACAAGTCAGCCATGGCGCTGATACATCCAGAGAAGAGTGTTTAACCAAGGAAGAGGTTACTATGTCGAAAGAGATTGTGGTGTTGTCTGCTGTGCGTACTCCGATGGGTGGTTTTCAGGGCAGTCTGTCCGGATTTACTGCACCACAATTGGGGGCGGAAGTGGTGAAAGCGGCCATTGAGCGTGCAGGCATTCAACCGGCGCAGGTGGATGAAGTGTTGTTAGGTTGCGTTTTGCCTGCGGGATTGGGCCAAGCACCTGCGCGTCAGGCGGCATTAGCGGCCGGAGTGCCGGATAGCGTTCCTTGCACCACGGTGAACAAAGTGTGTGGCTCCGGCATGAAAACCTTGATGCAAGGGGCTGCCGTGCTCAAACTCGGGGAAGCCGATGTTGTGGTGGCTGGTGGAATGGAAAGCATGTCACAAGCCCCGTACCTGATGCCTGCGGCCCGTACCGGTTTGCGGATGGGGCATGGCGCGGTGAAAGATCACATGTTTACCGATGGGCTGGAAGATGCCTACAGCGGTAAGCTGATGGGCGTTCTGGCGCAGCAAATGGCCGATAAGCGCGGCGTGACGCGCGAGGCGATGGATAACTTCGCTATCAACTCACTGGCTAAAGCCAATGCGGCGATTGCGCAGGGGGCATTTGAAGCAGAGATTGTGCCGGTCACCGTGGTAACTCGTAGCGGTAATACGCAAGTGTGTATTGATGAGCAGCCAGGCAATGCCAAGCCGGAGAAAATTCCGGGTCTGCGTCCGGCCTTTGCTAAAGATGGCACCATTACCGCGGCTAACTCCAGTTCAATTTCTGATGGTGCGGCAGCTTTAGTGCTGAGTACTGCCGATTATGCCGAGCAAAATGGCTGTAAGCCGCTGGCGCGCATTGTCTCTTATGCTTCCCATGCGCAGGCGCCAGAAGAGTTTACCGTGGCACCGGTGGGCGCGATCCGTAAAGCCATTGATCTGGCTGGCTGGACGCCAGACGATATCGACCTGTTCGAGGTCAACGAAGCCTTTGCGATGGTGACCTTGCTGGCGATTGAAGATGTCGGTTTAGACAGCAATAAAGTCAACGTACATGGCGGAGCGTGCGCGCTTGGCCATCCATTGGGCGCCAGTGGTGCGCGGGTGGTGGTGAGCTTAATCCATGCCCTGCGTCGCTACGGGAAAAAGCGTGGATTGGCCGCGCTGTGCATCGGTGGCGGTGAAGGTGTGGCTATGACCGTCGAGCTGATTGATTAAACCATTTTATCTCTGTAATTTGAGATAGTTGGCAGAAATAAAAAAGGCCTCCGTTGGAGGCCTTTTCTGTTTATCTGACGATGGCGTCGGGCGCGGTGGTACGCTATCCTACGGTTTTATTCCGTTAATTTTCCCATCCCATGAAACTGTTATTTGCCTCTGATCTGCATGGCTCACTCAGCGCGACTGAGCAGGTTTTGCAGCGTTTTGACCAACATCAGGCGGACTGGCTCATTTTGCTGGGCGATCTGATGTATCACGGACCTCGTAATCCGTTACCGGATAATTATGCGCCGGCGCAGGTTGCTGAGCGGCTGAACGCCTATAAAGATAGAATTATTGCGGTACGCGGGAATTGTGAAAGCGAAGTGGATCAGATGCTGTTGCAGTTTCCGGTGTTGGCGGACTATCAACAGATTTTGCTACCGGAGCGCCGCTTTTTCCTGACGCACGGCCACAAGTATAACCGCAGCTCGTTGCCACCGTTAGCTGGTGGTGATGTGTTGGCCTATGGTCATACCCATATTCCGTTGGCGGAACAGCAAGACGCAAACTGGATCTTTAACCCAGGTTCAGCCAGCTTGCCTAAAGGCGGCTTCCCGGCCAGTTATGGTCTGTATGCCGACCACACGTTGCAGGTTCTCGAATTGGAAACACAAGCCCCGCTGTTGTCAGTGACTCTGGGCGATTGAGCAGCATCATTCAAGGATTAAGCCTGATGGATACACATGTTCAAGAATGGGTAGACGTGGTTGACGCGGATAACAAAGTGATCGATACCGTTTCGCGTCAACAGGTTAGAGAGGAAAACCTCTGTCACCGCGCGACCTATATTATTGTGCACGACGGCATGGGGCATATTCTGGTGCAGCGCCGTACTGACAGCAAAGACTTCTATCCGGGCTGGTTGGATGTGGCCGCTGGTGGGGTGGTCTCCGCCGGGGAAAGCCTGACCGAGGGTGCGAAGCGCGAAGCGGAAGAAGAGCTGGGTATTGCCGGCATTCCATTCCTTGACCACGGCAGCTTCTACTATGAGTCAGAGGATTGCAAAGTGTGGGGTGGGTTGTTCAGCTGTATCAGCCGTGGGCCATTTGCGTTGCAAGAGTCAGAGATCACCGAAGTGATGTGGATGTCGCTGGATGAGATTAATCAGCGTCGCCGCGAAATCACCCCAGATACCCGTGTGGCGCTGGATCTGTGGTTAAACCGCAATGGTACAGACGAGATTTGAGATTTGAGTTTGGGCTGCGATACCGGCATTGGTAGCGGCAGTAAGAAATAAAAAACCGGCGCAGAGGCCGGTTTTTTTTGTGCTCTTAGCTAACAGTAAAAGTTAACGCTAACTGGTTAACAGTAAACATCTCTTATCGTCAGTCTATTGAGCGAGCGAAAAAAGCAGTCAACACGCGGCACCGAGCTATGCCGCGTTATCGAATTACTGCTGAGTCGCTTGAATTGCGGTCAGAGCGATGGTGTAGACGATATCGTCAACCAGAGCACCACGAGACAGGTCGTTAACCGGCTTACGCATGCCTTGCAGCATTGGGCCGATAGAAACCAGATCCGCAGAACGCTGTACCGCTTTGTATGTGGTGTTACCGGTGTTCAGATCCGGGAACACGAATACAGTCGCTTTACCAGCTACTTTAGAGTTTGGCGCTTTAGACTTCGCAACGTCAGCCATGATCGCCGCATCGTACTGCAGAGGACCGTCGATCATCAGATCAGGACGTTTTTCCTGCGCGATACGGGTCGCTTCACGAACTTTCTCTACATCGCTACCTGCACCTGAAGTACCGGTAGAGTAAGAGATCATTGCAACGCGTGGGTCGATACCGAAAGCGATAGCAGATTCAGCGGACTGAATTGCGATCTCAGCCAGTTGCTCAGCAGTTGGATCCGGGTTGATCGCACAGTCACCGTAAACCAGAACCTGATCCGGCAGCAGCATGAAGAACACGGAAGAAACCAGAGACGCATTCGGTGCAGTTTTGATCAGCTGCAACGGTGGACGAATGGTGTTGGCAGTAGTGTGAACTGCGCCAGATACCAGACCGTCAACTTCGTTTGCTTCCAGCATCATGGTGCCCAGAACAACGGTGTCTTGCAGTTGCTCACGCGCAACCACTTCAGTCATGCCCTTGTTCTTACGCAGCTCAACCAGACGTGGAACGTAAGTTTCAATTACGTCAGCTGGGTTGATGATCTGGATACCTTTGCCCAGAACAACGCCCTGAGAAGCTGCAACACGTTGAATGTCTTCTGGGTTACCCAGCAGGATACATTCCGCGATACCGCGCTCAGCACACAGTGCTGCTGCTTTGATAGTACGTGGCTCATCACCTTCTGGCAGCACGATGCGCTTGCCGGCTTTACGTGCCAGCTCGGTCAGCTGGTAACGGAATGCTGGTGGAGACAGACGACGTGAGCGAGTCGATGCGGCAGTCATGGATTCGATCCACTGGCTGTCGATGTGAGAGGCAACGAAGTCCTGTACTTTTTCGATACGTGCTTTGTCGTCTACTGGCACTTCCAGGCTGAAGCTTTGCAGGTTCAGGGAAGTCTGCCAAGTATTGGTGTTCACGCCGAATACTGGCATACCAGTTTCGAAAGCGCGGGCACACAGTTCGCGAACTTGTGGTTCGATAGCGTAGCCGCCAGTCAGCAGCAGGGCACCGATTTCCACACCGTTCATGGCAGCCAGAGAGGCAGCAACCATAACGTCTGGACGGTCAGCAGAGGTCACCAGCAGAGAGCCTGGACGGAAGTGCTCAACCATGTGCGGGATGCTACGCGCACAGAAAGTCACATTCTTGATGCGACGGGTGTTGATGTCACCTTCGTTGATGATTTCTGCATTCAGGTGCTTCGCCATGTCGATAGCACGTGTTGCGATCAGATCAAAGTTCCAAGGCACGCAACCCAGAATGCGCAGTGGGCTGTTGGAGAACAGCTGCAGCACTTCTACGTTAACAGACTTCGCTTTGTTGCTGTCATCAAAGATTTCAGACAGATCCGGACGGGTACGGCCCATCTCGTCAACCGGTGCATTCAGCTTGTTAACAATCACGCCGGCGATGGATTTGTTCTTCAGACCACCAAAGTTGGAGCAGGCTACTTCCAGACGCTCTTTCAGCTCTTCTGGGGTATCAGTACCTGGTGCTACAACGAAAACGATTTCTGCGTCCAGCGCTTTAGCAATGTCAAAGTTCACATTGTTAGCGAAAGACTGCTTGCGGGTTGGTACCAGACCTTCGATCAGAACGGTGTCTGCATCTTTGGTTTCTTCCGCGAAACGAGCAACGATTTGCTCCAGCAGAACATCAGTCTGGCCGCTACCGATCAGGTTCTCAGCAAAGCTCAGGGTGAACGGCTCCAGCGTTTTCACAGAGCTGTTAGCACGGATGCTGCTGGTAGTCAGATCAGGACCGTTGCCGCCGTGGCGTGGCTGGCAGATTGGTTTGAAGAAGTTGACGTTAACGCCTTTGCGCTCCATCGCACGTACAACACCCAGACTGACGCTTGTCAGGCCGACACCGGTGCCGATTGGAACTAACATGATGGTACGGGACACGGGCTAAACCTCTTTCGGTTATGCTTGAATACAAAAAAGCACCGCCAGCGAGGCTGACGGTGCGGGAGTTGTTGATTAGGCAGTCAGACGTGCAGCGTCTTGTGCAATCACCAGCTCTTCGTTGGTTGGGATAACCAGGGCAGGACGGCTGTTGGCAGTCGCGATGTTACCGGACTTACCGAAGCGTGCTTTCAGGTTACCTTCTGCATCCATTTCGAAGCCCAGAACAGCCAGCTTCTTCATGGTCAGTTCACGAACCAGTGCAGAGTTCTCACCGATACCACCGGTGAATACGATAGCGTCCAGACGGCCATCCATCGCTGCAGCGTAAGAAGAAACATACTTCGCCAGACGGTAGCAGAATACGTCCATTGCACGCTTCGCGTTTTCAGCGGTCGCGTAGTTGTCTTCAACGTAACGGCAGTCGTTGGTCACTTCGGTCAGACCCAGCAGGCCAGACTTCTTGGTCAGCAGTTCGTTGATTTCAGCAACAGACATGCCCATTGCGTCGTGCAGGTGGAAGATCACCGCTGGGTCCAGGTCACCGGAACGGGTACCCATTACCAGACCTTCCAGTGGAGTCAGACCCATAGAGGTGTCTACGCACTCACCGTTACGGATAGCTGCAACAGAAGCACCGTTACCCAGGTGGCAAGTGATCACGTTCAGCTCTTCTACTGGCTTGTTCAGCATCTTCGCTGCTTCACGGCTTACGTAGAAGTGGCTGGTACCGTGGGCACCGTAACGACGGATGTGCTGCTCTTTATACAGGTTATATGGCAGCGCATACAGGTATGCTTCTTGTGGCATAGTCTGGTGGAACGCAGTGTCGAATACCGCTACGTTTTTGTCCGCCAGTTGAGGGAATTCTTTCAGCGCTTCTTCGATACCGATCAGGTGCGCAGGGTTGTGCAGAGGTGCGAATGGGATCGCAGCCTTGATACCTTCGATAACTTCTGGAGTGATAACTGCAGAAGAGGTGAAGCTTTCGCCACCGTGAACGATACGGTGACCGATGGCGGTCAGGTTCGCAGACAGCTCCGGCTTTTGCGGCAGAATGGTGTTTACGATGTAGCTCAGAGCTTCAGCGTGTGCAGCACCGGCGCCCAATTCGGCTTCGTGCTTAGCACCATCCATTTTCCACTTGATACGGGCTTCCGGCAGGTTAAAACACTCGGCCAGACCGGACAGATATTCGTCACCTGTTGCTGCATCAATGATGGCGAACTTCAGTGAGGAACTACCGCAGTTTAAAACCAGAACCAGCTTGCTCGACATGAGAAAGTACCTATACGTCTAAACGGATTATCATTACATAAACAGATCAGGCATATGTGCGTAATCGTCGTGTAATATCGGAAGGAATGTGTATGCTTAAACAAACAACATTTTTACCGATAAATTCAGCAACAGAAAGTAGATGACACTTTCTTTATATACGACTATGGTTGAGTTGATCTGTTCCTGCTTGTGTGAGCGCATAGGATACCGAGTGTTGGCTCAGATCACAAAATAAATTGAATAAAGAAGCTTAATTTTAATCAATTTTTATTTAAAAATTTTAATGCTTGTGACTTTTGTTGAATCGGAGGGCTTATGAACGAGGTGAATCCAGGTTGGATGCAGCTGCTCCGGGACGGGCAAACGTACATGAAATTGTGGCCAGCTGAGAAGCGATTGGGGCTGATTTTCCCAGAGCCACGCATCATCAAAACCACGCGCTTTGCTCAGCGCGCTATGCCGGCGCTGGCGGTATTCAGTGTGGTGTGGCAGATGTCGTTAGGCGGCGGGAACAACATGGCGATGGCCGTGATTGTGGGGCTTTTTGCACTGAGCCTGCCGATTCAAGGGCTGTGGTGGCTGGGAAAACGCGCGCATACACCGTTGCCGCCAGCGTTAACCAGTTGGTATCGCGACATCTATGACAAGATGCGCTCAGGTGGTATGGCCTTAATGCCGGCAGTGGCTAAGCCACGCTACCAAGAGCTGGCCGATCTCCTAAACCGCGCTTTTAAAAAGCCGGAGTGGCAAATTCTGCTCGATGAGCTGTAACCTTGCCGGATGTGAGCACAGACATGAGCCAAACATGAGCAAACGGCGTGCTGAATAGCCGTGCTAAGTCATTGATAAGCGGAAAATAAGCACGTACTAATCCGTAGGGGGAGTACGTGCGAGTATTGGGCTGCTGGATTGATGACTTAGCTGCTGGCTTAGCTGATTACTTAAATGCGGATTATGTAAATGTCGTGGCGTTCAGCACGGCAAATTTGCCTCGCTATGACGTTTTGTTCTGTTTTCTGCTTTTTTTCTGTCTGTTTTATGTGTTTAGACAAAATGTGCTGCATACTTATGCGCTTCGCGCTGCATGTTCCTTGTCTCTTCACTTCCCTGTTGGTCTTTTTACGGCGTGAATACACGTTGGTGTTTTCTATTGTGTTGCTTATGATTAATAGCTGTAACGTGTCAGCTGTTATTTATTGCACCGAAATGCCCGATAAATGACCTTACGTTCAAGAACTGCGTTGCGAAAATAAACAAACTGTTTCTATTTTCATCATTATTTTTATTACGACTTTGTCAGAACAAAATGACTTATCTGACATATTGATCTGCGCGAGGGAATGTTATTTTCGCGTAGAGAATAAAAAGGTGGTTTAAATCAAAAAAATATTTTCGCTAGCGTGTTACTTTTTATTTCAAAGATATTTCTTCACCGCTGTTTTGTTGAATCGATACAGCTATTAGGAAATCTCTTTTAATCGCGAAATAAATTGCGGAACGTGCGGAGAATCACACGATGGAAATGACCAACGCGCAGCGTCTTATTATCTCCAACCAATATCACTTGATGGCGATGCTGGATCCGGCACAGGCCGATCGGTATCGTCGTCTGCAGACCATTGTTGAATGTGGCTACGGTTTACAGTTGCGAGAGCTGGACCGTCACTTCGGTGAGATCAGTGAAGATGATTGCCGTACCATCATCGATGTGATGGAGATGTATCATGCGCTGCAGGTGTCGTTTAACAATCTGGCGGATGCCAGTACCATCGACCGCCGTCGCCTCAATTTCTTAGGGTTTGACGCAGCTTCCGAGTCACATCTGCTGGGCTATGTACGTTTCCTGACCGAGACCGAAGGGCGTTATCCGCAGTTTGATGCCTGCGAGCATTGCTTTAATGCCCAGATGCCAATGTGGGCGAAGTACCAGCGCATGTTGCAAGTTTGGCATGCGTGCCCACGTCAGTATCACTTAAGTGCGGCGGAGATTACGCAGATTGTGAATGCGTAAGTGATACTCAGTAAGTAATCGATGTGTATAAAAAAGCCGGTATCGTTTGATACCGGCTTTTTTGTCACCGTTACACGCTCGCGCCGCGGTGTAGTAGGGTAGCGCTCGTGTGTTTGATTCGGTTAACGCAGCGGGTTAGTAGGCAACCTTGTGACCGTAGCTTTCCAGAATGGCTTTGATGCGCTCCATCACTTCTTTCTTCGGTGGTTTTACGCCATCGAGCTTGTACTCTTCACCCATGGCTTCCCACTTGTGCTTGCCCAGCTCGTGGTATGGCAGCAGTTCAATCTTCTCGATATTGTGCATATCTTTAGTGAACTCGCCTAACTGATGGGCGGAGGCGTCATCATCGGTGTAACCCGGTACAATCACATAACGGATCCACGTTGGCTGATTGCGCTTGGCCAGATAGCGGGCAAAGTCCAACACGCGCTTGTTGGAGACACCAACCAGATTCTGGTGTACATCGTCATTCATCTGCTTGAGATCCAGCATCACCAGATTGCTGGCATCCAGCAGCTCATCGATCACCGGCTCCATCTTGCGCACAAAACCATTGGTATCGAGGCAGGTGTGGATCCCTTCTGCCTGACAGGCACGGAACAGATCGCGCACGAACTCAGCCTGCAAAATGGCTTCACCGCCGGACGCCGTGATACCACCGCCGGAAGCTTTCATGAAATGCCGGTAGGAGCGTAAATCATTCATGATTTCTTCTACGGTCACTTCCTTGCCGCCGTGGGTATCCCAGGTATCGCGGTTGTGGCAATACAGGCAGCGCATCAGGCAGCCTTGCATGAACACGATAAAACGGATACCCGGACCGTCAACGGTGCCGCAGGATTCGAAAGAGTGGATACGTCCTTTAACTGACATAGACAGGATATACTCCGTGTTAGGCTGATCAATAGCAGCCTGTACTGTAAAAAAGGTTTGCGCCGCCGTGACACAAAGCGCGCGGGTCTAAGCCGTTGCAACACAAACTGAGATAAAACAATTCGTTGTATTGCTTCGCGTTGTCTCACACTGCGAAACCTAATAGGGAACCGCAAAGTGTCTGGCTGGGGTAACCGGTGCTGATGCGATTGTTACTGTAACAGGCCGCAACAGCGTTACCATTTCCGGTGGATGCTGGCCGGATTCAGCTCATCATTAGATTTTCTCATTATCCCATTTCGGCAGCGAAATTGAACCGCCTAATCGTGGATAATCTGGTACAAAATGTGCGGATTTTATGCGTTTGTTTCTGTTTCGTACTGTCGACAGGCTCAGTATAGCGGTTTGCTTCTCGGTAGTGTCTTTTTGCTGCTGTAGTAAGTTGCTGCCGCAGTCAGTTGCTACAAAAGTAAGCCAGCTACATATTGCACCAGAAACAAAAAAAGGCCCCTTACGGGGCCTTTAATTTATTCGCTTAACGCGTTACTCGTTTTCGTCAGTGTCTGGATTACAGAGACTGAGTGAAAGTACGGGTGATAACGTCTTGCTGTTGTTCTTTGGTCAGTGAGTTGAAACGCACTGCGTAACCAGATACACGGATGGTCAGCTGAGGATATTTCTCAGGATTTTCCATCGCGTCCAGCAGCATTTCGCGGTTCATTACGTTCACGTTCAGGTGCTGACCACCTTCGATGGACGCTTCGTGGTGGAAGTAACCATCCATCAGACCAACCAGGTTACGCTTCTGCGCTTCCATGTCTTTACCCAGTGCATTTGGCACGATAGAGAAGGTATAAGAGATACCGTCTTTCGCGTGAGCAAATGGCAGTTTGGCAACAGAGGTCAGGGATGCAACAGCACCTTTCTCGTCACGGCCGTGCATTGGGTTAGCACCTGGACCGAACGGAGCGCCAGCACGACGGCCGTCTGGAGTGTTACCAGTCTTCTTACCGTAAACTACGTTAGAAGTGATGGTCAGAACGGACTGAGTTGGGATCGCGTTGCGGTAAGTACGCAGTGCGCGGATCTTGTTCATGAAACGTTCAACCAGGTCACAAGCGATGTCATCTACACGCGCATCGTTGTTACCGAACTTCGGATAGTCGCCTTCGATTTCGAAGTCGATAGCGATACCGTCTTCGTCACGTACTGGCTTAACTTTAGCGTACTTGATAGCAGACAGGGAGTCAGCAGCTACAGACAGACCTGCGATACCACACGCCATGGTACGTACTACGTCACGGTCGTGCAGCGCCATCAGAGAGGCTTCGTAGCTGTACTTGTCGTGCATGTAGTGGATCACGTTCAGCGCGGTCACGTACTGCTTAGCCAGCCAGTCCATGAAGTGGTCCAGACGATCCATAACCTTGTCGTAATCCAGAACGGCGTCAGTCATTGGCGCTTCTTTTGGACCCACTTGCATCTTCAGTTTTTCGTCCACACCGCCGTTGATTGCGTACAGCATGGTCTTAGCCAGGTTCGCACGGGCACCGAAGAACTGCATTTGCTTACCAACGATCATTGGAGATACGCAGCATGCGATCGCGTAGTCGTCGGAGTTGAAGTCTGGACGCATCAGGTCGTCGTTTTCGTACTGCAGGGAAGAAGTATCGATAGATACTTTCGCTGCATAACGCTTGAAGCCTTCTGGCAGAGCTTCAGACCACAGGATGGTCATGTTTGGCTCTGGAGATGGACCCATGGTGTACAGGGTGTTCAGGAAACGGAAGCTGTTCTTGGTAACCAGGGTACGACCGTCCAGACCCATACCGGCCAGAGATTCGGTTGCCCAGATTGGGTCGCCAGAGAACAGGGTATCGTATTCTGGAGTACGCAGGAAACGTACCATACGCAGTTTCATAACGAAATGGTCAACCATTTCCTGCGCTTCTTGTTCAGTGATCAGACCGGCTTTCAGGTCACGCTCAATGAAGATGTCCAGGAAAGTAGAGGTACGACCCAGAGACATTGCCGCGCCGTTCTGAGACTTAACTGCAGCCAGGTAGCCGAAGTAAGTCCACTGAATCGCTTCTTTAGCGTTCTTAGCAGGACCGGAGATGTCGAAACCGTACTTAGCAGCCATCTCTTTGATCTGGCCCAGAGCGCGGTGTTGTTCTGCGATTTCTTCACGCAGCTGGATGGTCATTTCCAGATCTTCGCCGTTTTCCAGACGAGATTGCAGGGAACCGAACTGTGCGAACTTGTCCGCCATCAGGAAGTCGATACCGTACAGCGCGATACGACGGTAGTCACCGATGATACGGCCACGGCCGTAGGCATCAGGCAGACCAGTCAGAACGCCAGACTTACGGCAACGCAGGATGTCCGGAGTATAAACGTCGAACACGCCTTGGTTGTGAGTCTTACGGTATTCGGTGAAGATCTTCTTAACCATTGGGTCCAGTTCACGACCGTAAACTTTGCAGGAACCCTCAACCATCTTGATGCCGCCGAATGGGATCAGCGCACGCTTCAGAGGCGCGTCAGTCTGCAGACCAACGATAGTTTCCAGAGACTGGTCGATATAACCGGCATCGTGAGAAGTAATGGTAGACGGCAGGTCAGTATCAAAGTCAACCGGCGCGTGAGTGCGGTTTTCTTCTTTGATGCCTTCCATGACGGAATCCCACAGCTTGGTGGTAGCTTCAGTTGCACCAGCCAGGAACGCTTCGTCACCTTCATACGGAGTGTAGTTCTTCTGGATGAAGTCACGAACGTCGACAGCATGTTGCCATTCGCCGGAGGCAAAGCCTTCCCAAGCGTTAGCGAAGTTTGGATTTAATTCGGCCATTATGCACCTACCTTAATTCTGTGGTGTTTCTTGCGAAAGCGCAGTACGCAGCGATGCCGGTAAAACCTTCTCACCGCGCAGAAAAATAACCCAGTTCATCATTCCGACCAGCAGGGCACCACCGATGATGTTACCGATAGTGACAGGGATCAGATTATTGAAGACAAAGTGAGATACGGTCAGATCCGCAAACTGAGCAGGATCCACGTTCATTGCTGTCCAGAATTCTGGGCTGGCAAAAGAGTGAATCACGATACCCATTGGGATCATAAACATGTTAGCGATGCTGTGTTCAAAACCGCTAGCCACGAACATGGCAACCGGCAACAGCATAGCCAGAATCTTATCGGTAACCGAGCGACCTGCATAGGTCATCCATACGGCCAGACAAACCATCAGGTTCGCCAGCACACCCAGCGCAACGGCCTGAGTGAAGGAGTGATGCAGCTTATGCTGGGCTGTTTTGAGTACGGTCAGACCCCACTGGCCGTCAGCCGCCATGTGCTGACCTGCCAGCCAAATCAGGCCGACAAAGAAGATAGCGCCAACGAAGTTGCCGACATACACCACGACCCAGTTACGGAACATCTGTTTCCAGGTAATGCGGTTACTGGCTTTGGCGACAAGGGTCAGCACCGTTGAGGTGAACAACTCACCGCCACACAGTACGACCAGAATCAGCCCCAGAGCAAAGGCTAAACCACCCACCATTTTGGCCAGACCCCAAGCAACAGAGCCGGTGCCGGTCATGACGGTAGTGTAGAAGACAAATGCGATGGAGATGAAAACGCCTGCCATGATTGCGAGCAGGAAAGATTGGTTTTGATTTTTCGTCGCTTTATAGACACCAACGTTTTCGGCTGTTTTAGCCATCGTTGCAGGTGGCAAAGCATCAACATGAGATGAGTTTTCTGTTTTCACACACGGTTACTCAGTGACATGAAATTGGCGAAAGCATACTAGCAAATTAAGCGATAGCTAAACTTGATCTAGATCATAATGGTGAAATTATATAACACAATTTACATGGTTATTAACATGGGTTTTTGTTTATCTATATGAAAAACATAAAGAAAATATTTTTGAAAGTTTATTCTAAAAATTGAATGTAACTAAATTACGAAATTAAACAACAATATGCTTAATAACTGATCGTCATAAAAAGTGTTTTCCAATCAGACTGTTGCCGCTTTTATGCGACATAATTCGCGCCATTATTCGCTGATTGGCAAACAAAACATACTAGCAGTGCAGCATAGCTTATTTTAGCACTTTGGTAACATTCATGCATGGCATTGCGGCAAATATTGGCATAAATACAGTCGAAATAGCGCGAACGGGCACTGGCAGGCTCATTGTGGGTGGATAGAAAACGGAAAAACAGGGAAAGCCGAAAAATAGCAAGTTCAAAAAAGACAGGCAAGACAGATGGCGCTGAGAGGGCCGAGAACAAAATCGTTAGCCAATACTGTAAGTGGTAACGAAAATCGGCACCGCAGGCTAGCCTTGAGGCGTTCCACGGTGCCGAAGTGGCATGATTGCTTTATTTGCGTTGCGCTACATGTTGACTGAAGCGGCAGTTAACTCAATTAGCTCCAGAAGGTGCGCTTAGCCGTTTGCAGCTTCTGATACGCTTCCAGCAGTGCTTGGTGCGCTGGGAAGGCTTCCAGAGTGCTGTCGGCGGCATTCAGACCGTAGAAACGCTGTTCACCACGCACGCCTTGCCACGCGGCTTCAACGGTTTCGGCGCCGTACATGCGCTCGAAGGTCGGGCGATACTGCTCAGGGTGGCGCTCTTCATCCAAGAACAGCTCTAACGAGGCTTTCAGGCAGCGATAGTAGTTAGCGCGCTCAGATGGGAACACCGACGCGTTGAACTCCATCGTCCAATCTACCCACTCCAGAGCCACATCCAACTCGCCTGCGGCCATCGCTAGCATCGATTTCAGCTCGCCCACACGCAGGGTATGCCACGGGCTGTTAGAGCCCGGCACAAAGCCCAGCAGTTCGCGTACGCGGGTGAAATCATCCATCCCTTCATCATCCAGCTGGTTATAGAAGGCCATGTAGTCTTCTTTTTCCCACTCGGAATCTGGCAGGCTCAGGATAATGTCACGCAGGTGCATGCCCATGTTGTTGTTGGCCAGCAGCAGATCGTCAACCGGATAGATTTCAGACATGCCCGGTACCAGAATACGGCAGGCGTACACGCCTAAGTGCTCGTAATCGGCGATGTACACTTCCGCGCCTTCATCGGCAAAGATGCTCATCAAGCCGGCGAACTCTTGCTCGGTATCATCACCGAAGTTCCAGTCCGCAAACTCGTAGTCAGCTTCGGTCTTGAACAGATCCCACGAGATCAAACCGCTCGAATCAATGAAGTGAGTTTCTAAGTTGGCGTGCTCGGCCACTTCGTCGTTGTCGAATGACGGCGGTAAGAACACATCCAAATCTTTCAGGCTGCGGCCTTGCAGCAGCTCGGTTACGGTACGCTCCAGCGCCACACCAAACATTGGGTGGGCACCGAAAGAGGCGAAGCAAGAGCCATTTTCTGGGTTAAACAGCACCACGCAAATCACCGGATACTGACCGCCCAGTGAGGCATCGTAAGCGAAAATTGGGTAGCCGGCGGTTTCCAGCGTAGCAATCGCTTCTTGTACGTGCGGGTAGCGCGCCATCACGTCTTCAGGGATCAGCGGTAGGCTGATGGCTTCAGAGATGATGCGGTTTTTGATGTAGCGCTCGAACACTTCAGACAAGCCTTGTACACGCGCTTCATAGCGGGTGTTACCGGCGGACATACCGTTCGACACGTACAGGTTGGCGATGATGTTCATTGGGATGTACACCACTTCGCCATCAGACTGACGGGTAAACGGCAGGGCGCAGATCCCGCGCTCTTCATTGCCCGATTGCAGGTCAATTAGGCCTGATGCACACAGGTCGCCTTCGGGATCGTAGAAATCACGCAGGCCTTCATCCAGCACGCCTTCCGGCAGGCTGTCGTCATCAGGCAGCGGGAACCATTTTTCATCAGGGTAATGGACAAAATCGCCGTCGGCGATGTCTTGGCCCAGATAGAAGTCGGCAAAGAAATAGTTGGTGGACAGACGTTCAAAATATTCACCCAGCGCGGAAGCCAGTGCCGCTTTTTTGGTGGCACCTTTACCGTTGGTGAAACATTGCGGACAGTCTTTGTCACGAATGTGAACGGACCAGACGTTAGGCACAGGGTTCAGCCATGAGGCTTCCTCGATATTAAATCCCAATGCTTTCAGTTTGGACTGGAAACGCTCGATAGAATCTTCTAGGGCTGCGTCTTTGCCCGGAATGAAAGTTTGCATGTGCACAGAGTCCGTTTAGTTTAGTCAGTACACCGGTCATCACAGCGCCGGTCGTTATTGTCATGCATTCGCACTGCCAGTGGCAGGTTGAACGCACGTCTTACTTGGTCAGCGTACCAACTGCTGGTAATAACTGCTATCGCAGTTGGCGGCACCTTCCACAGCATAGTTATAAAAATCACCGTTTACCGCTAGATAGTCATTCAGCGCTGAGTAGGCCAGTTGACGCTCTGGGGTGTTGGCAATCCATTGTTCCAGCTCTTTGAGCGAAAATCCCGGCGTCACATTCTGGAATGTGGCACACGCAGCAGCGCGTGAGATCTCTTCGCCGGTGACGCTAATATCTTTTTTATCCATCAGCTCCTGATGGTAGGTCAGCATGCTGGTGGTGATGGCATTTGTCAGTTGCAACAGCGCCGCTCGCTTGCTGGGCGCATTCGGATATCGGGCGGCAATTTTACGCTGAACGTCATCTCGAACGCCATCGCCATCGAGATCGACTCCAACTAAAGAAACCATGCCCGCCATCCCCGGGTCTGGGGGTAAACTCGGTTCGAGCGCAGCAAAGGCTTGCGCACGTTGTTTGGTGTTGACCGTGTCATCCGCAACTTGCTGCAGGCCGGTATTGGCTAGCGCCGTGCCCGCCCAACAGCTGACCAGTACTGCACAGGTCAGGATCGTTTTACGCATACACACATCTTCCTTCTGATAAGGCGCTAAGCTAACCACTGTTGACGGTTATTTTTATGTGCGGCAAGTAACACTCTCAGATTTTTATGCTGCATTCGTCCCTCTTTTTTCACGATTAATCACATTTTTATCGGCCGTGCTCGGCATAATGAGCGGCGGTCGATAACTAAATGGATGTAACACGATGACTATCAGTAAAACTTTTCAAAAAACACTGAGTGCTTCTGTTGTCGCTTTGTGGTTTTCCGGTGCTGCATTTGCTGCTGATTTACCTAATATCACGATTCTGGCTACAGGCGGAACCATTGCCGGTGCCAGTACCACCAATTCTGCGACTGACTCCAGCTATACCGCCGGTAAAGTCGGGGTGGATGCTCTGATTGCTGCGGTGCCAGAGATGAAATCGGTCGCTGATGTGTCCGGTGAGCAGGTAGTGAAAATCGGCTCTCAGGATATGAATGACGAAGTCTGGCTGAAGCTGGCCAAGCGTGTCAATGAGCTGCTGGCGAAGGACGACGTGGATGGCATCGTGATTACTCACGGTACGGATACCATGGAAGAGACCGCGTATTTCCTGGACTTGGTCGTGAAGAGCGACAAGCCTGTGGTACTGGTAGGCGCGATGCGTCCTTCTACTGCGATGAGTGCAGACGGTCCATTCAACCTGTATAACGCGGTGGTGACAGCGGCTGACGCCAACTCGAAAGGCCGCGGCGTGATGGTTGCCATGAACGACACCGTACTGGGGGCCCGTGACGTGGTGAAGATGAACACCACCGAAGTGAACACCTTCCAAGCGCCAAACTATGGTCCACTGGGTTACATCCATAACGGTAAGATTGATTACCAGCGTACCCCTACTCGTAAGCACACCAGCGAAAGCCAGTTCGATGTGAGCAAGCTGGATAAGCTGCCGAAAGTGGGTATCGTGTACGGTTACTCCAACATGGCGGTAGAGCCAGTGAAAGCGCTGGTGGATGCGAAGTATGACGGTATCGTCACGGCCGGTGTGGGTAACGGTAACCTGTACAACACCACCTTTGATGTGCTGGAAAAAGCGGCTAAAAACGGTACCGCAGTCGTGCGTTCATCCCGTGTGCCTACAGGCTCCACAACGCTGGATGCGGAAATCGATGATGCCAAGTACGGCTTTGTGGCGGCTGGCCCGTTGAACCCGCAAAAAGCGCGTGTTCTGCTGCAGCTGGCGCTGACGCAAACGCAAGACCCGGCTAAGATTCAGGAAATCTTCCTGACTTACTAATGGCCTTGATGCCTGATACATAAAAAATCCGGCCACTGTGCCGGATTTTTTGTTGTTAGCGTGTTGTGATAAACACCGTTTACTGCTTGTAAATCCAGTATTGGTCGTTCAACCGCTCGACTTTCCCTTGCCACTGACACAGATCAGTCAGTTGGGTTTCTTTATACAAAATAGCCGGCTGTTGACCGTAACCGAACATCAGGTTGTAGGTTTGCTTGCGCGTGCCGTCTTCGGCTTGAAACAGAATATCGCCCACCCACTGGTATTGTTTGAACTGCGGGTACATCGCGCCCCAACCGGGCATGGTGGTCTCGTCTTCTAAGACGCCGGTAACGTGCACAATGTCTTTACTGGCTAACGCGGGGCACATCTCTTTGAGTTTGCGCCACGCACTGACCACGTTTTGCATTTGTGTTTCGGTGAGGGTGGGTTGATCCAACGTCACTTTCAGCACTTTTTCTTTCTCTTTACAGCCGGTCAGGGCCAGTAACAGCATCAGGGCAGCGATTGGTTTCATGGTGATTCCTGTTCTTTTTTGTATTTTTTGCCTTCACTCGGCGTGATTACAGCGTGCCTTGCTCATCGTGACTGATTTCATCTAAAGAAAGATGAAAGCTCGGTACAAACACGTTCATGAAGTAGTCCATCTCTTCACTGTGGCGGTCACGCAAGGTTTTCTTCAGCCGTTTTTTGGCCAGTTTAAATTCGTTATTCCCTGCCGAGAGCTCTTCGATGCACTTGAGATAGGCACACAGGGCGTCGGCTTGTTTGACGATGTGTTGCTCCTCAGGTTGCAGCGCATCGGAGTCAATCAGCATTCGGTAGTCGTCTTGAAACTCGGGAGGCAACATACCGACCAGTTTTTGCTCGGCGATTTTTTCAATTTTTTTGTATTCGCGGGCAATTTCTGGGTTGTAGTACTTGATAGGGGTGGGCAAATCACCGGTTAACACTTCGCCTGCATCGTGGAACATGGCAATCAGGGCGATGCGCTCAGGGTTAACATTCCCTGCGAATTTTTTGTTTTTAATCAGTGCCAATGCGTGAGCCACAAAGGCGACTTGCAAGCTGTGCTCGGAGATATTTTCCGTTTGCACATTGCGCATTAACGGCCAGCGGTTGATCAGTTTCATCCGCGACAGGTAGGCGAAAAAGTGGCTGTGGTTCATTCCATTACTCCTTAACCGATGCCAGAACAATATTGTGCGGCAAAGGGCGCGAAGAAGCAAAAGCGGCGCTGGTATCAGATTCAGCTGTAAAAAGGCCAAGAAAAAGCACTCCGGTGAGGGAGTGCTTGGGCAGGCATGTATGCCGGATGAGTGTGACAGGGGAAAATTAACGGTGCCGCTTATTAATGGTACTTATTGGTGGTACGTGGAGAAGAAACGTCCCAGCTTACCGATTGCCATCTCCAACTCATCCACACGTGGCAGCGTGACGATCCGGAAATGATCGGGATGCGGCCAATTAAAGCCGGTTCCTTGTACCAGCAGCACTTTTTCTTGCAGCAGCAGGTCGAGCACCATTTTTTGGTCGTTACGGATATTGAATTTCTTCTGATCCAGTTTCGGGAACATGTACAGAGCGCCCATTGGCTTGACGCAGGAGATCCCCGGGATCTCGTTGATCAGCTCCCACGCACGGTTACGCTGTTCGTACAGGCGACCACCCGGATGGATAAATTCGTTGATGCTCTGATAACCACCAATAGCGGTTTGGATGGCGTGTTGCATCGGTACGTTCGCGCACAAGCGCATTGAGGCCAGCATCTCTAAGCCTTCGATATAGCTCTTAGCATGCTTTTTCGGGCCGTGCAGTACCATCCAACCTTGGCGAAAACCGGCCACGCGGTAGGTTTTGGACAATCCGTTAAAGGTAACGGTCAGCAGATCCGGCGCTAAGGCTGCGATCGAGTGGTGCACCGCGTGGTCGTACAGGATCTTGTCGTAAATTTCATCGGCAAAGATCACGAGGTTATGTTGGCGCGCAATTTCCACGACCTCGAGCAGCAATTCTTTGCTGTAAACCGCACCGGTAGGGTTATTGGGGTTGATGATCACAATCCCCTTGGTGCGCGGGGTGATTTTACGTCTGATATCGTCTAAATCAGGGAACCAGCCGGCTTCTTCATCGCACATGTAGTGCACGGCAGAGCCGCCGGACAGGGAAACTGCCGCTGTCCACAGCGGATAATCAGGCGCTGGCACCAGAATTTCGTCGCCATTATTCAGCAAGGCCTGCATCGCCATCACAATCAGCTCGGAAACCCCGTTACCGATATAGATGTCTTCCACGGTGGCGTCCATCATGTTGCGCTTTTGATAGTGCTGCATAATGGCTTTACGAGCGGAATATAATCCTTTGGAGTCTGAGTAGCCTTGCGCGGTGGGCAGATTGCGAATCACATCGACCAAAATTTCATCGGGCGCTTCAAAACCAAAAGGCGCGGGGTTGCCGATATTCAGCTTGAGAATTTTGTTGCCTTCTTCTTCTAAGCGTTTGGCTTCTTTTAATACCGGGCCGCGGATGTCATAGCAAACGTTATCGAGTTTTGTAGACTTATTGAGAGTATGCATAGTAAGGCGCGCCACTGTTTTAAATATAAAGAGAGATACTCCAGCACTTTACTCTGTGGGCGGCAGCGGCGAAAGCTAACTGGTTGATTTCAGAGCAACGCTCTGTATGTGGCGCGGCTGGCGGCGCATAGATAACTATTAAGCGTTACCAATTGGTATTTTATTGTGCTAAATGGCAATAAAATAGATTAAAATTATGACTTTGAATAAGTCTGTGTGACCACGGTCGTTGAAACTGGCCGTTTGGCGTTACAATATGGCTGTTTTGTGATGACTCTCCATGGATCAAAATGAAAATCAGGAGAGCGAAAATAACCAGAGTAAGTGGATTGCTTACGCGTGAGGTTACTTTGAACCTGCTTGATGAACTGATGCCCAGACTGCGTCAGCTGTTTTGTGGCCCGGCGGATAACGCCGTACCGGATGTCACCCATTCCGATTCTTCCTCTGCGGCGTTACCGGATTCTCCCGGTATCCGGCAATTTACGTTCTCCATGTTACGCCGAGATGCTGGCAAATTACTTGACTGGTTGTCAGCTCAGCCGCTGTTTCCCAAATTCTACTGGTTGCACCGTGATGGCTCTGAAGAGGTCGCTGCGCTGGGGCAAGTGCGCGTGTTTAATCGCCCCGATGCGGTCAGTGAGTTTTTACAGGCACAGAGCGAACCACTGCGTGTGTGGGGCGGTACGGCATTCGATGGCTTGCAAGCGCGTAGCCACGGCTGTTTGAGCGGCTGGTTTTTCTTGCCGCGCTTTGAACTACGCCAGACCACCAAAGGGGCATGGTTAACCATTAACCTGCATAGCCACACTTCGCTGCGAGAAGATGGCTTGCAAGCGTGGCAACAGCTGTGTCAGCTGGTGGCGTCGAGTGCGCTGAATTTGCCGGATGTGACGGTGGAGCAAGCGCGCCATGCGCCCGATAAAGCGGGCTGGTTTGCGCTGATCCGCAAATCACTGGCCGCAATTGAGGCGCGTGAGTTTGATAAAGTGGTGTTAGCACGTAAAACCACGCTGACGCTGGATAAGCCGGTGGCGCCGGCTGAATTGCTGGCCGCCAGTCGCCGCGTGAATCACCGCTGTTTCCATTTTATGTTGGCGCTGGATGACAGCCACGGTTTTGTTGGCTCCAGCCCCGAGCGTTTGTTCCGCCGCAGTGGTCAGACGCTGTACACCGAAGCACTGGCTGGGACGGTGTCGCGTACGGGGGATGATATTCAGGATCATCAGCTGGCTCAGTGGCTGCTTTCCGATAAGAAAAATCAGCACGAAAATCTACTGGTAGTGGAAGATATCTGTTCACGTTTAAGCGGACATGTGGATAATCTAGATGTTTTGCCTGCAGAGGTGTTGGCACTGCGTAAAGTGCAGCATCTACGGCGACGGATCACCGCCCAATTACGGCAAGCCGATGATGCCCAGTGTTTGACTTGGTTGCATCCAACCGCCGCGGTCGCGGGATTACCGCGTGAGCCGGCGCGGCGCTTTATTCACGAACATGAGCCTTTTGAGCGCGGCTGGTATGCCGGCTCTGTTGGGCACATCTCCCGTGAGCGCGCGGAGTTTACCGTGGCTATCCGTTCGGCGTTGATCCAACAAAACCAAGTTCATTTATTTGCCGGGGCTGGAATTGTCCCCGGCTCTGACCCAGAAGCTGAGTGGCAGGAGATTGAGCGCAAAGCCGCCGGCCTGCGCACTTTGCTGGAGCCCGACTATGTCAACAAGTGCCTTTAATCGTCGCTGGGCGGGGGTAGTGCTGGAAGCGATTACCCGTCACGGGGTTCGCCATGTCTGTATTGCCCCCGGTTCCCGCTCAACACCGCTGACGCTGGAAGCGGCCGCGCATGCCAAATTGACCTGCCACACCCATTTTGATGAGCGTGGTTTAGGACATATGGCGCTCGGTATGGCAAAGGCGTTAAATCAGCCGGTTGCGGTTATCGTGACCTCCGGAACGGCGGTGGCCAATTTGTATCCGGCTCTGATTGAAGCCGGTTTGACCAAAGAAAAACTGGTGTTGCTGACGGCAGACCGTCCGCCAGAGCTGGTGGATTGTGGCGCGAATCAAGCGATTCGTCAGCCGGGTATGTTTGCCGAGCATCCGTGTGTCAGTCTGAATTTACCGCGCCCTACGCCGGATATTCCGGTGCGTTGGCTGCTATCCGAGTTGGATACCGCGATGCAGCGTCAGGCGCAAGAGGGCGGCGCAGTGCATGTGAACTGCCCGTTTGCGGAGCCGCTGTATGGCAATGACACCAGCTTGTACCAAGAGTGGATGCAGCCGGTGGCCGATTGGCTGGGCGGTGATGCCCCATGGCTAACTTTCCGTCATCCGCAAGCATCCGTCGAAACAGATCCGCATTGGGATACCCTGTGCAAGCGCAAAGGGGTGATTGTCGCCGGACAAATGGTGCCCGAAGAAGGGGCCGCCGTCGCGGCGTGGGCACAGCGTTTGGGCTGGCCATTGATCACTGACGTGCAATCCGGCGTATCGCCGATGCTGCCGTATGCCGATTTGTGGCTGAGTAACCCGCATGCGCTAGAGCGTTTGGCTGAGGCAGAGATTGTCATTCAGCTGGGTGGCCGCTTTATCTCCAAACGGGTGTGCCAGTGGCTGGAAAGCTTGTGTGTACAAGAGTATTGGGTGGTAGCGCCGCATAGCGAGCGCTTAGATCCGTACCACCACCGTAGCCGCCGGATTTGCGCCGGTATTGCCGATTGGGTTCGTGCCCATCCTGCTGAAGGGCAACGTAAGCCGTGGGCGATTGAGCTGCCAGCGTTGGCGCGGTTTGCCCATACCCAAGTGCAAAAACACTTGGGTTCTAAGCTGTGTGAAGCCTCGATCGCGCACCACTTGAATAAAATTCTGCCGCCAGATGGCCAAGTTTTCTTAGGTAACAGCCTGATTGTGCGTTTGATTGATGCGCTGGGCACCTTGCCTGAAAATTACCCGACCTACAGCAATCGCGGTGCCAGTGGCATTGATGGCTTGATCTCAACCGCGGCAGGCGTTGCCAAGGCCGGTGGTAAGCCAACACTGGCGATCGTCGGTGATACCTCGGCGTTGTACGATCTGAACTCGATGGCGCTGCTGCGTAATCTCGGTGTGCCGTTTGTGCTGATCGTGATTAATAACAACGGTGGGGCTATCTTTGATCTATTACCTGCGCCGGAAGCAGAGCGTGAACGTTTCTACCGCATGCCGCATGGGCTAGATTTTTCCCATGCGGCCGCCATGTTTGGGATGGCGTATGCCCGCCCGTACACATGGGCTGATGTGGGAACCGCGCTGCGTCAGGCGTATGTGAAAAATGGTGCCATGCTGATGGAGCTGAAAGTTGCCGACAGCGAGGGCGCTGAAACCCTGCGGACATTACTGCAACAGGTGCGAGATGCCGTTATCAGTTAAAACTCAATCAGTTGAAGCGCAAGTGTCACCTCAGAATTCATCAACCTTGCACTGTGTCCGCCGTGGTGACACGGCGCAGAGTGAACCAGGCAAACCGTGGCTGGTTTGGCTGCATGGTTTTCTCGGCAATGGTGATGATTGGCAAGCGGTGACAGGTCAATTGGCCGACTATCCGCTGCTGACTGTTGACCTGCCGGGACATGGCGGCTCAACGGGATTTAGCGTGCGTTCGATGGCCGAAGTGAACCGCCTGCTGATGGCGACACTGGCAGCGCAAGGCATTCACGATTATTGGCTGATTGGCTACTCCATGGGCGGGCGCATTGCGGCCTACCATGCGACGCAAACGGCCAATGGCCAGCCGCCGCAAGGTCTGCGTGGGTTGATTTTGGAAGGCGCGCATCCGGGCCTGCCGCAAGAAGAGCAGTGTCTGGGCCGTTGGTACCACGATCGGCGTTGGGCGGAGCGCTTTCGCCGTGAGCCGCTGGCCGATGTGCTGCGCGACTGGTATCGCCAACCAGTGTTTGCCGATTTGAATCCAACTCAACGCAGTGAGTTGCAACAACGCCGTGCGGCCAATGATGGCCGAGCGTTAGCCATGATGCTGGAAGGCTCCTCCTTAGGTCGTCAGCCACAAATGGGCCAGCCGCTGCGCGATCTGCCGTTGCCATTCCACTATCTGTGTGGTGAGACTGATTTGAAGTTCGTCACCTTAGCGCGTCAGCACGGTTATCCGCTCGCGCTGATCCCACAGGCTGGACACAATGCTCATTACGGCAATCCAACCGCTTATGCGGCGCAGATCCGTGCGATTTTAGCGCAAGCGTCTGCGACAGAGCGTGCATCAACGCCGCCGTCAGCAGAAACCGCTGACGCCCGTTGAACTGAAATTTCACGCACCGTTTTAGCTGTTCGTTTCTGAACGCTTACGGTGCGGTTTTTTATGCTTTTATCCACTTATTTTTTCATTACTTACAGGACATAGCCCGATGCTTTATCCGAGCGAAGAAGAACTGTACGCCCCGATTGAATGGCAGGACTGCAGCGCAGACTACACTGACATCCTGTACCAAAAATCTGCTGACGGGATCGCTAAGATCACCATCAACCGCCCTGAAGTGCGTAACGCGTTCCGTCCACAAACTGTGAAAGAGATGCTGCAAGCACTGGCTGATGCGCGTTATGACGACAACGTCGGTGTGATTGTGCTGACCGGTCAGGGCGACAAAGCGTTCTGCGCTGGCGGCGACCAGAAGATCCGTGGCGACTACGGTGGCTACCGTGATGATTCCGGCGTGCATCACCTGAACGTGCTGGATTTCCAGCGCCAGATTCGTACCTGTCCAAAGCCGGTGGTGGCGATGGTAGCTGGTTATGCAGTGGGTGGCGGTCACGTACTGCATATGATGTGTGACCTGACTATTGCGGCTGAAAATGCCCAATTTGGTCAAACTGGCCCGAAAGTCGGTTCCTTCGACGGTGGCTGGGGTGCGTCTTACATGGCACGCATCGTCGGCCAGAAAAAAGCGCGCGAAATCTGGTTCCTGTGCCGCATGTACGATGCGCAGCAAGCGCTGGACATGGGTCTGGTGAACACTGTTGTTCCACTGGAGCAGCTGGAGCGTGAAACCGTGCGCTGGTGCCGTGAAATGCTGCGTAACAGCCCGATGGCACTGCGTTGCCTGAAAGCGGCGTTGAACGCTGACTGTGATGGCCAAGCGGGTCTGCAAGAGCTGGCAGGTAATGCCACTATGCTGTTCTACATGACTGAAGAAGGTCAGGAAGGACGCAACGCTTTCAATGAGAAGCGTCAGCCAGATTTCAGCAAATTCAAACGTAATCCGTAATTTAGAATAATTATTCCTATTATGAGAACCGCGACTCTGTACCGTTACAGCCTGCCGATGGAGGCAGGCATCGGCCTTCGCAACCGTCCACTTAAGACGCGCGAAGGCTTGATTTTGCATGTGCAGCAGGATGAGCGCGAAGGCTGGGGCGAAATCGCCCCGCTACCGTATTTCAGCACCGAAACGCTGGCACAAGCGCAAGAAGAGACTCAAGCGTGGTTGACTGCGTGGTTAGCGGGTGAAACACCGGCTGAGCCACAGTGGCCATCGGTCGCCTTTGGCACCAGCTGTGCGCTGGCCGAGCTGGATGGCTCGCTGCCACAGGCTGGTGATTACCGCACCGTGCCATTGTGCTCGGGTGATCCAGACGATCTGTTTGCCGCATTGAACGCGATGCCGGGTGAGAAGATCGCGAAGGTCAAAGTTGGGCTGTATGAATCGGTGCGCGACGGCATGATTGTGAATATGCTGCTCGAAGCGCTGCCAGATCTGAAACTGCGCTTAGATGCCAATCGTGCGTGGACTCGTGCTAAAGCCGAAGGCTTTGCTAAGTATGTGAATCCGGATTACCGTCCGCGCATTCAGTTCTTGGAAGAGCCATGCAAAACCCCGCAAGAAAGTCTCGATTATGCGCAGTACACCGGCATCAATATCGCGTGGGATGAAACCGTGCGTGATGAAGGCTTTGAGGTGCAAGCGCAAGACGGCGTGTCGGCGATTGTGATCAAGCCTACGCTGGTGGGCAGCCTGCAACGTTGCCAGATGTTGGTTGAACAAGCGCATGCGGCCGGTCTGATTGCTGTCATCAGCTCCTCGATTGAGTCGAGCTTAGGCTTAACGCAGTTGGCGCGGGTGGCCGCTTGGCTGACGCCGGACACCATGCCGGGCTTAGATACGCTGTCGATGATGCAAGCACAAGTGCTGCGTCCGTGGCCAGACAGCGCGCTGCCGCTGTGGCCTGTGAGTCAGCTGGAAAAAGTCTGGCCATGTTAAGCGATCTGCCGGTGATGGACGTGTGTCCGTGGCGCTACTGGGCAACACACTCGCCACAGGCGGTGGCACTGCGCACTGAGTCTGACACCTTAAGCTGGCAACAGCTGGCGCACTGTGTGGCACAGCGTGCGGCCTATTTGGCTGAATGCGGCGTGTCAGAAGGTTGCGCGGTGGCGCTGATTGGGCGTAATAGTCCGGCGCTGCTACTCAACTATCTGGCCGTGATGGAATGCGGTGCGCACGTGGTGCCGGTTAATCCACAGCTGCCGCGTGAGCGACAAGTGGCGCTGTGCGCGGCGTTGGATGTCCGATTTGGCATTGCAATGCCCGCTACCGATGGTGAGATGAACGCTGAGCCGGCGGTCGTCGATGCTTTTGACTCTGCCGGCGTGGCGATGTTGACGGCTCCGCTGCTCTTTAGCGTACTGCTGTTTAGCGTTGATGCGGCGCACAGCGCTTCGTCAGCGGCTAATAACGCGTTGGAAGTCAGCCCTGTGGTCGCTGCTGCCCCAGTGGCGTGGGACGCGACGCGTCCGGCGACCGTGACCTTGACCTCCGGCTCTGGCGGCCTACCGAAAGGCGTGGTGCATTCGGCGGCGTGCCATTTGGCCAGTGCCGATGGGCTGCTGCAGATGTTGCCGTTCACTGCGCACGATAGCTGGTTGCTCAGTTTGCCGCTGTTCCATGTCTCCGGGCAGGGGATTGTCTGGCGCTGGTTGCTGCGTGGCGCGACCTTAGTGTGTCGTCCACTGCGTGATTTAGCGCAGGCGCTACAAGGCTGCAGTCATGCCTCTTTAGTGCCGACCCAACTGTACCGCTTGTTGCAGCAACCGCAGTCGCTGCCATCGCTGCGGCAAGTGTTGCTGGGCGGTGCGGTGATCCCCGTAGCGTTGACGCAGCAAGCGCAAGTAGCGGGGATCCACTGCTGGTGCGGCTACGGCATGACCGAAATGGCCTCGACGGTGACGGCGAAAGCGGCAGACAGTCGCTCTGGCGTGGGGCTATGCCTGCCTCGCCGTGAGCTGTGTTTGCGTGACGAAGAAGTGTGGGTGCGTGGCGCGCCACTGGCGTTGGGGTACTGGCGCGATGGGGCTTTGCAGCCACTGACGAACGACCAAGGCTGGTTTGCCACTCGCGATCGTGGCTGTATGCGCGACGGCGAGTTGGTGATTTTAGGTCGCCTTGATAACTTGTTTATCAGTGGCGGCGAAAATATCCAGCCAGAGCAAATCGAACGTGGGCTGGCGCTGCATCCGCAGGTGTTGCAGGCGTTTGTTCTGCCGGTTGCAGATGCGGAGTTTGGGCAGCGACCGGTGGCGGTGTTGCAATTCAACTCTTCGTCGGATACGGCGTTTGATGCCAGCGCGGTAGCAGATGATCTGCGGTCGTGGGCGAAAACGCATCTGGCGGGATTTCAGCGTCCGCTGCACTATTTTTGCTTACCCGACGGTTTTGGCGGCGGCGGCATTAAAATTGCGCGTAAAGCGGTTGCCGATTGGCTAGCAAGTGGTCCACCGCCGCTGTAATGCGTGGTGTATCCGGCCAGAACAGCCAGAACAGTGAGCTGAGTATTGCTGTAACTGTGGCGTACAATACCGATAACAACTGATAAAAAACGGCAGGAATTCCTGCCGTTTTTTATTATTCGTCATCCGCTCGTTTATAGATATTCGGGTCATGAATTTCCATAAAACTTTGTGGCCGCGCCAGTGGCTCAAAGCCGTACTTGTTGTATAGCGCGTGCGCATCGCTGGTGGTCAGCACAAACCGACGTAATCCTTGCAAATCAGGATGCTCCATCACCGCTTCTAGCATCGAACCGGCAATACCTTGTCCGCGGCAGCTCTCTACCACAAACACATCACACAGATATGCAAAGGTGGCGTAGTCAGAAATGACGCGGCAAAAACCAACCTGCTCATCACCTTTTAGCGCCGTAAAACATAGCGAGTGATCCAATCCGCGCAGCAGGGTTTCCCGTGGAATACGGCGCGCCCAACCACTTTGGCCAGACAAAAATTGATAGACCAGCTCATCATCCACATCTTTACGCTGATCGGAAATGTGTATCTCTTGCATGCTCATACTCCGTGGGCTGGTTCGCCTATAGAGTGAGCATATCTTAATTACCGCAGATATACAGGGGGATAGGGGGTAAATTTGTTTATCTGTATCGCAAAATATTACAGGGAATTCAGCTGATTATATGAACATCGCTGCATGACGGAGCGTGATGTTTTTCCGGTTGCGGTGCACGATTTATGCGCTATTATGCATTTTCCTTGCATGAAAATTTTAATGTTCAGAGGGAAAAGTTACATTTCTCCGCTCGTCTACGGCAGAGAAAACCGTTAAAAACAGGAAAAACTGTATGGTTGATCAGAACATAAGGAAACGTGGAATGTCGTCGTGTTCACCTTCGCTGCAATGGAAAGCCTGCACCTTTGCCGAGCTCTCCTCCACTGAACTCTACCAGTTGTTACAGTTACGAGCGGAAGTCTTCGTGGTGGAGCAAGCCTGTGCTTATCAAGATATTGATGGGTTGGATTTGCTGCCGCAGACTTACCATGTGCTGGGTTATGACGGTGAAACACTGGCCGCTTACTTGCGTATTATGGCGCCGGGTACGGTAGGCCATGGTGAGTTGGATTCATCCATGCCGGTGATTGGTCGTGTGATTACCCGCGCACCATACCGTGGACAAGGTATTGGCCATGATTTGATCCAGCAAGGCATCATGTTGTGTGAACAGCACTGGCTGGGCGCGTCTATCCACCTGAGTGCGCAAGCTCACCTGCAAGGCTATTACGGTCAGCACGGGTTTGAGGCATGCGGGGAAGGGTATTTGGAAGACGGTATTCCGCATATCGGCATGAACCGATTAGGGCACTAAGCTAGACAATCGCTTCGTTTTTTATCACCGGCATCAGTAGAACTCAGCTTATCCGGCGTTGCGCTCTAAGGTGATGACGCGTTTGTTGGTGATGAAAATTAAACCAACTGCTATTTTGTGAGCAACTTCACTGTTGAAAGTTTACGCATCCCGTGCGCAGGGAAAATAAATTTATGTGATCGATCTCTCTTTATTGCGTTATAAATCTCCCTATCCCCTATAAAAAGTGTGATTTAGGACTCGACCAATGGCTGCCAGTCGCTATAATGGCGCCCTCTTATTGGTAGGGCAACTTATTGCACATCTCGTTGTTTGTATTCCTTCGGGTGCATGCAGATAACCAGCCGCAACGCTGCACTACCAGACAGAGTGAACAAAAGTAATTCCAGCGTCTGACAGCCCATATCAAAAATCAATCAGACAGTCAGCGCTGAAACCAAGAACCTTTTTCGCAGAGGTTGAAACACGGCGATAACAGCTGCTGGAACAGCGGTTGCAGACAATATCAGGCTCATCTCTGAGCAATTTTCCAATGGATGGTTATTTTGCTGCCCCTTGCTTTGGCAGGGCACAACTGTATGTGTTTTTTATCGCACTCTGGCTCACGTTGTAGCTTGAATCGTTTCAACCTACTGATAACGTTTTTTTATAAATACTTTGAAGATAAACCTATGGATCACACAGTAGCGAAACAAGCAACGACTCAAGGCGCCAATGCGGCGACCATGAAGTGGAATAAAAGTGACATCACTTGGATGCTGGGCCTGTACGGTACGGCGGTAGGTGCGGGTACGCTGTTCCTGCCTATCGAAGCCGGTATCGGTGGTATCTGGCCTCTGCTGGTGATGGCGATTCTGGCTCTGCCAATGACCTTCTTTGCACACCGTGCACTGTGCCGCTTCGTACTGTCTGGCTCTGGCCGTCAGGGCGACGACATCACTGAAGTGGTAGAAGAGCACTTTGGCTCAACCGCCGGTTACCTGATCACCTTCCTGTATTTCTTCGCGATCTACCCGATCCTGTTGGTATACAGCGTGGCGATCACTAACACCGTTGAAAGCTTCATGCTGAACCAGCTGCACATGACCCCACCTCCGCGTGCGATCCTGTCTCTGGTGCTGATCGTGGGCCTGATGGCGATTGTGGCCTGTGGTGAAAAGCTGATCGTTAAAGCCATGAGCGTACTGGTATTCCCATTTGTGGCCGTACTGGTGCTGATGTCTCTGTTCCTGATCCCTGAGTGGAACACTGCCATTTTCCATTATGTGCCAGCGGGCGGTAACGGTATCGGCAACGTGCTGAAAACCCTGTGGCTGGTGATCCCAGTAATGGTGTTCTCTTTCAACCACTCACCAATCATCTCTTCTTTTGCCGTAGAGCAAAAGCAGCAGTACGGTGACATGGCTGATGCCAAGAGCTCACGCATTCTGATGATGAGCCACATCATGATGGTGATCACTGTTATGTTCTTCGTATTCAGCTGTGTGCTGAGCCTGTCTCCAGCTGAGCTGGCACAAGCGAAAGCGGATAACATCTCTATCCTGTCTTACTTGGCGAACAAGTTCCAGAACCCGCTGATCGCGTATCTGGCACCAATGATTGCCTTTGTTGCTATCACCAAATCTTTCCTGGGTCACTACTTGGGCACCCGCGAAGGTCTGAACGGTCTGATCCTGAAAGCGGCGCGTCGTAAGGGTAAAACTGTAGGTATCAATACCCTGAACCGCATCACCGCAGTGTTCATTCTGCTGACCACTTGGGCTGTTGCAACGTGGAACCCAAGCATCCTGCACATCATTGAAATGCTGGGTGGCCCGGTAATCGCTCTGCTGCTGTTCATCATGCCAATGTATGCAGTACGCAAAGTACCAGCCATGAAGAAATATGCTGGCGCGCCAAGCAACATCTTCGTGACCTTTATCGGTTGTGTGGCTATCTCCGCAATCTTCTACACTCTGTTCCATTAATGCATTTTGGCTGCCGCCACTGCACTGAAAGTGGCTCGGCAGTCAGCAAGTTGAACAGTGTGAACAACGGCATCCTACGGGGTGCCGTTTTTTTTTGCTTATGATCTCGTCTCGGCACTCTGCGGCTATTTAGCAAGTAAGAGAGAGCAGTGCCAAGTTCACTAAAAACAAGGCAGCCAAGAACATGAGAAACAAAGATCAAAGAGTAAGAGAACAAACAGCCAGAGCACACAGCAACAGAATACTGGCAGGGATAGGGAAGGTTCCGTAGGCACCCACATCGCCAGTAGCCGTGGCATGTTGTGGGCAAGTAATAGTAAAAGGAAAAGACTAACGCGCACGATAAGAGAGGGATGAGATGCCGCACAGCAAAAGAAAATCCGGCCATCGACCACTGTGCATCATTATGCATTATGGTTCCGATGACCGGATTCAGTGCTTATAGAGAAGTTTCTAGGGCTGCAATGTTAACAATACCGCGTGATGTGAGTTCACGCTATCTGCTGAATTAGCCCGCGACCGGAGGCAACCAACCGAAGGTGGATGCCAGCTGAACGGCGATAATCACGATACCGGTAGTAAACACCACCACCAGACCCGCAACGCCACCCACCACACGATAACCATGCGCATGCTGACTACGAGTCTTCCACGCCATCGCCGCTGGTAACAACAGTGCCAGTACCGCCAGTGCAATTGCCGCGTAACCCAGCGCCATGACAAAGCCTTGTGGATAGAACAGGGCAAAAATCAGTGGCGGAGTAAAGGTCAGTACCCCCGTTTGTAAACGGCCACTGACGGAATCAGTACGGCGGAACGCATCGGCCAGAAAATCAAACATCCCCAGCGTCACGCCCAAGAATGAGGTTGCCAGCGCCATGTCGGCAAAAACGCGGACTGCGACATCCACTTTCGGATTCGCCACCACTCGATCGACGGCTTGCATCAGACCGGTCAGGTTTGGATTTTCCGCCAAAATGCTGCCCATCGCGGATTGGCTGATGGAGCCGTGAGTCGCCAGTTGCCACAGAATATAGGCAAACAGCGGGATCGCACTGCCGATAATCAGCACCACACGCAGTTTGCGTGTATCGCCATCTAAGTAACGCACCAGACTTGGAATGCTACCGTGGAAACCAAACGAGGTGAAAATCACCGGAATGGCGGAGAGCACCAGCCCTTGTTGCAGTGGCATGGCTAGCAGGTTTGGGCCTTCCACATGTGGCAGCATCAGCGCCAGCATCAGGATCAGCGCCAGCACTTTAATCGAGAACAGCACGCGGTTCAGCGCATCGACTGCGCGTGTGCTGATGCAGACTGCGCCACCGAGCAGCAGCGTAAACAGCAAAGTACCTTGCAGTGGGCTGATCTCAAGGCTCGCCCAACGCTGCAGGTTGTGTGACAGCTGACCGCCGCCACCGGTGATATAAGCCGCAATCAACGCATACATCAGAAAGGCCATACTGCCACTGGCAATCCAGCGACCGGCAGCGCCAAAGCACTGCTCCGCCAGCGATCCCAGACCGGCATTGGCTGCGGAATATTGATGCACTTCCAGCAACATCAACGCGCTGTAACACATCAATGCCCACAGAGCTACCATCATAATAAAGGTGGCACCAAATCCAATCCCCGCGGACGCTAGCGGCATAGCCAACATACCGGCGCCGATGGTTGTTCCGGCAACAATCAAAATGCTGCCCAACAAGCGACTTTTCACTGTAAAACTCCGTTAGTTATTCTCGTTTTCATATTTAACCGGCGACTGCCGGTAGCCATCCGCTGGCGGTAGCAAGCTGTACCACAATCACAAAGACACCCAGCGTAGCGACTAAAATCAGACCGGCGGTACCGCCCATCACACGGTAGGTACTGTTGCCCGCGCGACGCGCTTTCCAAACCATTGCTGCCGGCAGCAGCAGCGCCAGAATGGCCAGCGGAATTGCCGCATAACCCAGTGCCATAATGAAGCCTTGCGGATAAAACAGGGCAAACAGCACCGGTGGAATAAAGGTCAGTAAACCAGTTTGCATCCGACCGGAAGGACGGTTGTTGCGGCGCGTGGCATCAGCCAGAAAATCAAACAGTGCCAGTGACACGCCAAGGAATGAGGTCGCCAGTGCCATATCGGCAAAAATTCGCACTGCCATATCCACACTGCGGTTTTGCACCACCGAGTCGACGGTTTGCATCAAACCGCTCAGCGTCGGATTAACCTCAAGGATCTGGGTGAACGCTTCTTGGCTGATGGCGCCGTGTGTAGCCAGTTGCCACAGGATATAAATCACCAGTGGAATGGCGCTACCGGTAATAAACACAAACCGCAGTTTCGCAGCATCACCATCTAAATAGCGCACTAAGGTGGTGGTGCAGATATGAAAACCGAACGAGGTGAAAAAGACCGGCAAAGCAGACAGTAGAAGCAGATTTTGTACCGGCATCGCCGTCAGGTTTTGGCCTTCCACGTGTGGGATCAGCAGCAGCAGCACAAGCGCCAGCGCCACCAATTTAATGCTGAACAAGATGCGGTTGAACGAGTCGACCAAACGGGTACTGATACACACCGCGCCACCTAACAGTAGCGTAAACAGCAGCGCACCTTGCACCGGCGTTAATTGCAGGCCAAACCAGCGTTCTAAGTTGTGCATCAACTGGCCACCGCCGCCAGTCACATAGGCTGCGGTCAGGGCATACATTAAAAACAACATGCTGAAACTGATTAACCAGCGCCCAGGCTTACCCAGATAACGCTCGGCTAACACACTCAGTGCAGGAATGTCTGGCGCTGACAAATGCACTTCCACCAACATCAAGGCGCTATAGCACATCAATGCCCACAGAGCGAACATCATAAACAGAGTAGGGATAAAGCCGATCCCGGCGGAAGCTAACGGCATGGCCAGCATGCCAGCCCCAATCGTAATCCCTGCGACAATAAGAACGCTACCTAAAACCCGGCTTTTCACTGGCAACTCCGTATGGATGTCAATTGAACGGTAGGTTAAAAAACAGACAAAATGTTTTTGTATATGTGTTTTAACTGCTATTTAACATTAAGGCTAAATTTAATCTGCCTGTCTGGATTAATGGCAAACTAATGTTCTGCAGATTAAATAAGAAGCGCGCCGCTGTCAAATCCGGTTTGCAGTGTAATTATATGTTTACATGCTGGTGTTTTCAGGCGGGATTTGAGGAAAATTTTCGTGCAGTAAAAAATTTCAGTGTAAATAAAACAATACAAATTTGGCTATTGCTAATGAAAAGCCATAAAGCCATGCTTAGTTAGATAAATACGCTATTATTTAGCCGAGTTAACAGAACTAAAGTGAATTTTTTGTTTTTTATTAGGCGGTTAAGATAGAACTCTGACAAAAATGGGCTGAAACATGTCAGGATGCCTAGTCTAAGGGAAGCGAGCAAAGCATGAGCACGCCGTTGAGAGTTGAAATGATCAGTACCGGCAACGAAGTGTTGCACGGCGAAATTATAGACAGTAACGCGGCGTGGCTGGCGCAAACGCTGTACCAAGCCGGTTTGCCTTTGGCTTACCGCAGTACAGTGGGTGATGATATCAATGCGCTGGTAAGTTGTTTTTTAGCGCGTAGCCATGAAGCTGATATTGTGATTGTCAACGGCGGTTTAGGGCCGACGTGCGACGATCTCAGTGCTGAAGCGGCAGCACGTGCCTTTAATCAACCCTTGGTGCTCAATCACCCTTGGCTGGAGCGTTTGCGTCAACGCTACGAAAAATCAGGCCGTCCGATGCCTGATTCCAACCGCAAGCAGGCATTGTTACCGCAACATGCGCTGTTGGTGGATAATCCGGTGGGCACGGCCTGTGGCTTTATGCTGACGTTGCCGCAATGCGTCATGTTCTTTACTCCCGGTGTCCCGCAAGAATTTAAAGTGATGGTCGAGCAGCAAATTCTGCCGATTATTCAGCAGCGCTTTAATCTGCCGCCCGCGCCGATTTGCCTGCGTGTCACCTCATTTGGCCTCAGTGAAAGTGGGATCGCCGATCGCCTGCAACACTTGGATGTTCCGCCCGATGTGATGCTCGGTTATCGCTCGGCGATGCCGTTTATCGAAATCAAAGTCTCCGGTCCCGCCACGCGGCATAACCATATGCTGCGTTTGATGAACCAAATTTCCGACATTCTGGATGACAACATTGTCTTTTCTGGTGAAGGCTCGTTACCCGAGCAATTAGGGGATTTCCTCGCTTTAAGCAAAATCACTCTATCGCTGTCAGAAACCTTTACCGGTGGCGTGGTCGCTGCCACGTTGCAAGATGATAAACGCACGGCACTGGCTTTACGGCAGGGCTGGGTGATTGGGCAAACCGATCAACGTCTGCCGGATAACCAGAAACTGCTAGGGCATGCGATTGCGATGGCCGAAGCGTGCCGTGAACGCACTGGCGCGGATGTCGGGCTGGCAACGTCACGCATTTTGGTGGTGGATAACCATATCGAAGTGGCGGTCGCGCTGGCCGATAAACGCAACGAGTACGGACAGCGCGTCCGGTTGCGGGTGCGTCATGCGTCAGAGCAGCGTGTCGTGGTGACTACCTTGTTGCTGGATATGCTGCGCCGCTATTTGGAAGCGCGCGAAATTTTCGGCACCTATGAATGGATTGAGCCGCAAGAAGTGCTGACAATCCCCAAAGGGGATGTTCAGGCTTAACATCAAATGGCTAGATGCTAGCAGTGATAACTGTATACAGATCTAGCGATGAACGGCTCTAACCGTGCACGGATAATGTGTTGAGCTCAGTGGCTGGCAGTTCGCTGTCTGCGTTGCTTCCGACATCCGCGTAAAGGCCGATGTGAAGGTCGGTTTGTGGTATGCAGCAGCATGGCAGAATTTCATCTTCGCCGATGAACGCCAGCGGCGTTGTGAGATAGCGCACTTGGCCTTGATATAACCGAGTCCGACACGCGCCGCAAAACCCTGCGCGGCACTGCGATTCCACCGGCTGACGGTGCAATTCCAAGGTTTCCAGCAAGGTCATATTACCTTGATGTGGGATCGAGAAGAGGGCATGACCTGCCGGATGTGCAGACTGGTTTGTTGAGCGTTCAGATGAGTGAAAGCCCTGCGCCTGTGGGCGCAGGACAATGTGCAGTTTCAGCATGGGATCACAGCTCGAAGCCACCTAAGTCTTCATCGCTGACTTCGGAGTCAATTTGACCAACTAAGTACGAGCTGACTTCCACTTCTTGTGGCGCTACTTGCACGTTGTCGGATACTAACCAGCTGTTGATCCATGGGATCGGGTTTGAACGCGCAGGGAATGGCATGATCAAACCAACCGCTTGCATACGGATGTTGGTGATGTACTCAACGTACTGGCACAGGATGTCTTTGTTCAGGCCAATCATCGAGCCGTCTTTGAACAGGTACTCGGCCCAACGTTTTTCTTGCTCCGCGGCTTCCAAGAACAGGTTAAAGCACTCCGCTTCACATTCGGCAGCAATCTCCGCCATCTCAGGATCATCACGGCCACTGCGCATCAGGTTAATGATGTGCTGGGTACCGGTCAGGTGCAGTGCTTCATCACGGGCAATCATCTTGATGATCTTGGCATTACCTTCCATCAGCTCGCGCTCCGCGAATGCAAACGAGCAGGCAAAGCTGACATAGAAGCGGATCGCTTCCAGCGCGTTCACGCTCATCAGACACAAATACAGGGTCTTTTTCAGCGCGCGCAGGCTGACGGTATGGGTCACGCCATTAATGGTGTGCGTACCTTCCCCCAGCAGATGGTACAAGTTGCTGTCGTGGATCAGCTTGTCGTAGAACGATGAAATATCGGTGGCGCGCTTCAAAATCTCTTCGTTAACCACGATATCGTCGAACACCACTGACGGGTCATTCACGATATTACGAATGATGTGGGTGTAGGAGCGAGAGTGAATGGTCTCAGAGAATGACCATGTCTCGATCCAGGTTTCAAGCTCAGGGATAGAAACCAGCGGCAACAGCGCCACGTTCGGGCTGCGGCCTTGAATGGAGTCCAGCAGCGTCTGATATTTCAGGTTGCTGATGAAGATATGTTTTTCGTGATCGGGCAGAGCCTGATAATCGATGCGGTCACGGGACACATCCACTTCTTCCGGACGCCAGAAGAACGACAGCTGCTTTTCAATCAGACGCTCGAAAATCTCGTGCTTTTGCTGATCGTAGCGGGCCACGTTAACCGGCTGACCGAAAAACATCGGTTCCAGCAGCTGATTGTTTTTGTGTTGACTGAAAGTGGTGTAAGCCATGAGAAAAATACCTTTGTACGGAAACAACCGCCGATGCTTATTACTCGCACCGGCGGTAGAGAGCGCAATTAAATCTTGCAGGCGCCGCTTTCGCAGCCATCATCAGCGGCGGCTACGGACAGATCATCCTGTAAATCGTCGGCACCGTCACGGGTGTTCTGATAATACAGGGTTTTGACACCGTATTTATAGGCAGTCAGCAGATCTTTGAGCAATTGCTTCATTGGCACCTTCTGGCCTGGGAAGCGCGCCGGATCGTAGTTGGTATTGGCCGAAATCGACTGATCGATAAACTTCTGGATGATCCCCACGATATGCAGGTAACCGTCGTTATTCGGAATATCCCACAGCAGCTCGTAGGCATCTTTCAGTTGTTCATACTCCGGCACTACCTGCTTGAGGATCCCATCTTTCGACGCTTTCACGCTGATATGGCCGCGCGGTGGCTCAATACCGTTGGTGGCATTAGAGATCTGGGATGAGGTCTCCGATGGCATCAGTGCTGAAACGGTTGAGTTACGCAGACCGTGCTGCTGGATATCACGACGCAGAGTTTCCCAATCGTAATGCAGCGGCTCTTGGGTCAGCTGATCCAGATCCTTTTTATAGGTATCAATAGGCAAAATACCCTGCGCATAGGTGGTTTCATTGAACCACGGGCAAGCACCTTGCTCTTGTGCCAACTTGTTAGACGCTTTCAGCAGATAATACTGCATCGCTTCAAACGTGCGGTGCGTCAGGTTGTTTGCGCTGCCATCGGAGTAACGCACACCGTGCTTCGCCAGATAGTAGGCAAAGTTGATCACTCCAATCCCCAGAGTGCGACGTCCCATTGCGCCACGCTGCGCGGCGGGGATTGGATAATCCTGATAATCGAGCAGGGAATCCAGTGCGCGGATGGCCAGTTCAGCCAGCTCTTCCAACTCATCTAAGTGCTCGATCGCACCTAAGTTGAAGGCTGACAGGGTACAGAGCGCAATCTCGCCGTTGGCATCGTTCACTTCATCCAGTGGACGAGTTGGCAGCGCGATTTCCAAGCACAGGTTTGACTGGCGCACCGGCGCTACCATTGGGTCAAACGGGCTGTGAGTGTTGCAGTGATCCACGTTCTGAATGTAGATACGGCCCGTTGAAGCGCGCTCTTGCATCATCAGCGAGAACAGCTCCAGCGCTTTAATTGCTTTCTTACGGATAGACGGATCTTGTTCGTACTTAACGTACAGCTCTTCAAACTTGGCCTGATCCATGAAAAACGCATCGTACAGACCCGGTACATCGGATGGGCTGAACAGCGTGATGTTCTCGCCTTTGATCAGGCGCTGATACATCAGTTTGTTGATCTGCACGCCGTAATCCATATGACGCACGCGGTTTTCTTCCACGCCGCGGTTGTTTTTCAGCACCAGCAGATCTTCGACTTCCAGATGCCACAGCGGATAGAACAGCGTAGCCGCACCACCGCGCACGCCGCCTTGTGAGCAGGACTTCACCGCAGTCTGGAAATGCTTGTAGAACGGAATACAGCCGGTGTGGAACGCTTCGCCGCCACGGATTTCGCTACCCAGCGCTCGGATACGACCGGCGTTGATGCCGATACCTGCGCGCTGAGAGACGTATTTCACAATCGCACTGGAGGTGGCGTTGATGGAATCTAAGCTGTCACCACACTCAATTAGCACACAAGAGCTGAACTGACGAGTAGGGGTACGCACACCCGACATAATGGGGGTTGGCAGCGAAATCTTGAAAGTCGAAATCGCATCATAAAAACGGCGCACGTAATCTAAACGTGTTTCGCGCGGATAACCGGCAAACAGGCAGGCAGCCACCAGAATGTACAGGAACTGGGCGCTTTCGTAGATCTCACCGGTCACGCGGTTTTGAACCAGATATTTGCCTTCCAGCTGCTTCACGGCCGCGTAGGAGAAGTTCATATCACGCCAGTGATCGAGGAACTCGTCCATCTGCGCAAATTCTTCTTCGCTGTAGTCTTGCAGCAGATGAGCATCGTATTTGCCAAGCTCAACCATCTTGCGCACATGATCCAGCAGCTTTGGTGGCTCAAACTGGCCATAGGCTTTTTTGCGCAGGTGGAAAATAGCCAGACGCGCGGCCAGATACTGATAATCCGGTGATTCACGGGAGATCAGGTCAGCGGCGGCCTTGATGATGGTTTCGTGGATATCAGAGGTGCGGATCCCGTCATAAAACTGAATGTGGGAACGTAATTCAACCTGCGATACTGACACATTGTGAAGACCTTCCGCAGCCCATGTGATGACCCGGTGGATTTTATCCAGATCGATGCGCTCTTTACGTCCGTCGCGTTTCGTTACCAGCAGAGATTGATTCATAGTTCTTCAGTTCAGCCAATGTAGTAGAAAAGGTAATAGTCGAACACCAACGTCTGTCTGCGCGTCCTGCGTCAGAGCAGCGCGCCTGTTTACCATCGAACCGTTAACCATCAGGGCGTTGGAAACAGGAGGCCGGACAGGCAAATATGGATAAATGGCACTCGCCATCGCTCATTACACTGTAGTGTGTGAGTCTGACATGTGCCACAACATATTGGGTGTTCGCTTGGAATGGATAACAAGATAGTGAGGTATGGCCGCAGATGCAAGTGCACAAAATGCCTCTGAGTTGTGGATAACCCAGTGCGGAAAGAGGTAATGTTAGTATTTACTAACTTGCGTGCAATACACCTATTGCGCCTCTCGAAAATGCAAGCATTTTTGCCGGTGAAAAAAGCAACAGAGAAAAATTTTTTTGATCTGGTGCTGTTCGCACAGGAATTATGCAAACGGGCGAAACATGAGCCAGATCAAATTTTATCGGTTTGTTATAAGGTGTTGGTTTTGTTAGACGCGATGCGTTGCCAACCAGTGCATAAACTCGGTAACGGAAGCAAAAACGCCATCGGCGCCCCAATCGCGGGTATCAATATCTGGGCTGATGTAACCCCATCCTGCCACGGCACTCGGCATACCAGCGGCTTGCGCCGCTTGAATATCGGTACGGGCATCACCCAGATATAGAGTGCGAGATTCCGATAACCCTAACTGCGCGCAGGCATGATGCATTGGCGCGGGGTGCGGTTTACGCTGCGCTAAGGTATCTGCGCACACTAATACGGCAGGCTGCGCCAATACAGGGAAGTAGGGCAACAGTGCTTGCGTCAGTGTCGTGGGCTTATTGGTGACAATTCCCCATGGGCAACCGCTTTGCGCGATCTGCTGTAACAGCGCCGTGACGCCAGGATATAAGCGGGTATCGCGGCAGACATTGGCTTGGTAGTACGCCAAAAAGCGCGCGCGCAATACCGTCATATCATCGGGCAATGCCCCAGCAAAGCCAGCGTGCAGCAATCCGTGCACGCCTTGGCTAGTATTGGCTTGAATTTGCGCTGCGTTCAGCGGGCTATAGCCATAGTGTTGCAAGACATGATTGGCTGCGGCCGCCATGTCCGCGGCGGTATCTAATAAGGTGCCGTCGAGATCAAAGAGTACCGCATCCCAATGCATCACAGATCCTCGCGAATGGTGTGTACCATGTAGTTCACATCGATATCTGGGCGTAACGAAAACTGATTCAGCAGCGGGTTGAAGGTGATCCCCATCAGGTCTTGTTCGCGCAGGCCGGTATTATCAATCCAGCCCAGCAGTTCAGACGGGCGAATGAACTTATTAAAGTCATGCGTGCCTTTTGGCACCATGCGCAGCAGATATTCTGCGCCGACAATCGCCAGCAAGAAGGATTTCGGGTTCCGGTTTAAGGTCGAGAAAAAGACATGGCCGCCGGGTTTGACCAAGCGCGCACAGGCCTGAATGATAGATTCTGGATCGGGCACATGCTCCAGCATTTCCATGCAGGTGACCACATCATACTGGCCGCTGTGCGCCTCGGCATGCTCTTCCACGGTTTGCTGCAGATAGGTGACTTGCACGCCACTTTCCAGTGCATGCAGACGTGCCACTTGCAGCGGCTCACTGCCCATATCTAAACCGGTGACGTTAGCGCCTTCGCGGGCCAAGCTTTCCGACAAAATACCGCCGCCACAGCCGACATCCAGTACTTGCTTGCCAAATACACCACCGGCGCGGTCGAGAATGTACTCAAGGCGCAACGGATTAATACGGTGTAAGGGTTTGAATTCCCCTTCCAGATCCCACCAGGTTGAGGCAACCGCTTCAAATTTAGCAATTTCCTGATGATCGACGTTCAGCGTTTTTTGCATGGCTACACAGCATCCATTCATACGACAATAATTGCGCTGATTATACCTAATTCAGACGACAAGCTGTATCTTTGCTGACCTTCGTTCGTTGCAGGCTGTGTTGAAGGTTGGATAGGCGTTTTTTATCGGCGCTGAAAATGCGTTGTGCGATCCGGTTCGGCGTCTTGTTTTTGATACGCTGGGCGTAAACTTTGCTTTTATGGTATAGTCTTACACCTTTTTCATCCGGTCAGACGACAATTAGCTGAGGGAATGTGGCGCCATGAGCGACCTAGCCAAAGAAATCACGCCGGTCAATATCGAAGAAGAGCTGAAAAGCTCCTATCTGGACTATGCAATGTCCGTGATTGTCGGACGCGCCTTACCAGATGTGCGTGACGGCCTTAAGCCGGTTCACCGCCGTGTCTTGTACGCCATGAGCGTACTCGGTAATGACTGGAACAAACCATATAAGAAATCGGCCCGTGTGGTCGGTGACGTAATCGGTAAATATCACCCACACGGTGATAGCGCGGTTTACGACACCATCGTACGTATGGCGCAGCCTTTCTCACTGCGTTATATGCTGGTCGACGGACAGGGGAACTTCGGTTCCATCGACGGCGACTCCGCCGCAGCGATGCGTTACACCGAAGTGCGCATGGCCAAGATCGCCCACGAACTGCTGGCCGATCTGGACAAAGAAACCGTTGATTATGTGCCTAACTACGACGGCAGCGAGCAGATCCCGGCAGTATTGCCGACCAAGATCCCGAACCTGCTGGTAAACGGCTCCTCCGGTATCGCCGTAGGTATGGCAACCAACATCCCACCGCACAACTTGGGTGAAGTGATCGACGGCTGTTTGGCCTACATCGAAAACCCAGAGATCACCATTGATGAGCTGATGACCCATATTCCGGGTCCGGATTTCCCGACGGCAGCAATCATCAATGGCCGTCGTGGGATTGAAGATGCTTATCGTACCGGTCGCGGTAAAGTGTACCTGCGCGCTCGCGCTGAAGTGGAAGTGGACGAGAAAAACGGCCGCGAATCCATCATCGTGCACGAGATCCCGTATCAGGTGAACAAAGCGCGCCTGATCGAAAAGATCGCCGAGCTGGTAAAAGACAAGAAAGTTGAAGGGATCAGCGCCCTGCGTGATGAGTCTGACAAAGACGGCATGCGCATTGTGATTGAGATCAAACGTGATGCGGTCGGTGAAGTGGTACTGAACAATCTGTACTCACAAACCCAGTTGCAAACCACGTTTGGTATCAACATGGTAGCCTTGAGCCAAGGTCAACCGAAGCTGCTGAACCTCAAAGACATGTTGGAAGCGTTCGTGCTGCACCGCCGTGAAGTGGTGACACGTCGTACCGTGTATGAACTGCGTAAGGCTCGTGACCGTGCTCATATCTTGGAAGGTCTGGCAGTAGCGCTGGCGAACATCGATGAAATCATCGAGCTCATCCGCCGTGCACCAACACCATCTGAAGCGAAAGCCGGTTTGGTCGCGCGTGGTTGGGATCTGGGCCATGTGTCCGTCATGTTGGAAGCGGCCGGTGTTGATGCTGCCCGTCCTGACTGGCTGGAGGCTGAGTTTGGTATCCGTGAAAACCAGTACTTCCTGACTGAGCAACAAGCGCAGGCTATTTTGGATTTGCGTCTGCACAAGCTGACAGGTCTGGAGCACGAGAAGCTGCTGGACGAGTACAAAGAGCTGCTGGCACAAATCGCTGAGCTGTTGCACATCCTGCAAAGCCCAGAGCGTCTGATGGAAGTGATCTGCGAAGAGCTGACCAGCATTCGCGCGCAGTTTGGCGATCAGCGCCGTACTGAAATCACGGCCAACAGTGCTGACATCAACATCGAAGACCTGATCAATCAGGAAGATGTAGTGGTCACACTGTCGCACGAAGGTTATGTGAAGTATCAGCCGCTGACTGAGTACGAAGCACAGCGCCGTGGTGGTAAAGGCAAGTCTGCGACTAAGATGAAGGAAGAAGACTTCATTGAACGTCTGCTGGTGGCCAACACCCATGACACCATTTTGTGCTTCTCGTCTCGTGGTCGCCTGTACTGGCTGAAGGTATATCAGCTGCCATTGGCCAGCCGCGGTGCCCGTGGCCGTCCGATTGTGAACTTGCTGCCGCTGGAAGAAAACGAGCGTATTACCGCGATCCTGCCGGTTCGTGAGTATGCGGATGATCAGTACATCTTCATGGCTACCGCCAACGGCACCGTGAAGAAGACGCCACTGACTGACTTTAGCCGTCCGCGTAGCGCCGGTATCATCGCCGTTAACCTGAATGATGACGACACCCTGATTGGTGTGGATCTGACTCACGGTAATGACGAAGTGATGCTGTTCTCCGCCGAAGGTAAAGTGGTGCGTTTCGCCGAAGATCAAGTGCGTCCAATGGGCCGTACCGCGACCGGTGTGCGCGGCATCAAGCTGAGCGAGCAAGACAAAGTCGTTTCTCTGATCGTGCCAAAAGGCGACGGTGAGATCCTGACTGTTACCGCCAACGGTTACGGTAAGCGTACTGCGTCTGCTGAGTACCCGACCAAGTCCCGTGCGACCCAAGGGGTTATCTCCATCAAGGTCAGCGAGCGTAACGGTCTGGTTGTCGGCGCAGTGCAGGTTGAGGAAAATGATCAGATCATGATCATCACCAATGCCGGTACGCTGGTTCGCACACGTGTGAAAGAAGTGAGCGTGGTGGGTCGTAACACCCAAGGCGTGACCTTGATTCGCACCAGCGAAGAAGAGCAAGTGGTTGGTTTGCAGCGTATCTTGGATGCCGATGATGACGAGGAGAGCACCGAAGAGGGTGTTGAACTGTCAGAACAGGGCGACGAGCAAGCTGCTAGCGAGTCTGCTCAAGACGAGCCAGGCGAAGAGTAATCAATACTCGTAATGGGTGTGGCGGTAACCTGTTGCCGCTCGCCCAGTACTCTCGCCGTTCCTCACTGTTTCGAGTTAAAAACAGTTTCGAGTGAAAAAAGGCATCCTTTACGGATGCCTTTTGTTTTTCTGGATTTGCAGTTTTCTCTTTTCGGTTTTGAGGCATAGCATGCTGGGATCGTTAATGGCCAGCAGCAGCGTGCGCGGCGCGGGTTTTCTCGGCTTGTTTCAGCAATTTTTCTTGCGGATTTTTGCTGCAATCTTCAATCAGGAAGGGAATGGCTTTTTCTACCCCAGCGATATCAATCATCGCCCCTTCGGGCTTATCTTTTTGATTAAAGCCTTCGGCAAAATACACCGCGCTCGGACGGAACGATTCATCGACAGCTAAAAATTCTGCACAGGTCCATTCGGCGATAGGTTTAGCAGGCATTGATGGCGACAGTTTCGCTTTCATGGATTTGGCTGCATCAGCCACAGAGTTGGCCGCATTTTCCACCGTGCCGGCGGCGCTGCTGGCCGCATCAGACAAGGTATCAGACGCAGATGCACCGGCGGAAAGAGTCAGAGCCAGCAGGGTGAATAACACAGTACGTTTCATATTGTATCCTCAAAGCAAGCGGTAATGACGATAACCACCTCGCTGGACAACATTCTCAGTGACGAGGCCTGTGTAACCTCTAACACTATAGTAGAAATCTCTACATCGGCGATGCGCGAAAGTAGAACTGACCTATCGTCATAGTTGGCATGCTCGTGCGTTATCAGCGCAGTCATGCGGCTAAGCCCAGCTCTGCGCACCTTTAAACCATTTGCATGAAGATTGGCTGAGTGATACAACCGCTCAATCGTATAGGGAACGTTGAAACTAACACGGGGAATGCGCGTAATATGCAACAGGTGTTTAATTTCAGTGCCGGCCCGGCCATGCTGCCCGCCGACGTATTGCAGATTGCTCAGAAAGAGCTGCTGAATTGGCATGATCTGGGAACCTCGGTGATGGAAATCAGTCACCGCAGTAAGCAGTTTATGGCGGTGGCGGCGCAGGCGGAGCAAGATCTGCGTGACTTGCTGGCAATTCCAGATAATTACAAGGTGCTATTCTGCCAAGGTGGCGCGCGCGCTCAGTTTGCGGCGGTGCCATTGAATCTGCTGGGGGATAATACCCGCGCCGATTATCTGGATGGTGGCTACTGGGCGCACAGTGCCATCAAAGAAGCCGGTAAATACTGCCAGCCGAATGTGATTGATATTACCGAGCGCCGTGACGGTTTGCGTGCGGTGAAGCCGATGCGTGAATGGACACTGTCGGATGATGCCGCGTTTGTGCATTACTGCCCGAACGAAACCATCGATGGTCTGGAAATCCATGAAGAGCCGGATTTTGGCGACAAAATTGTGGTGGCCGATATGTCATCTACGATTTTATCGCGTCCGATTGATGTGAGCCGTTACGGCGTGATTTACGCTGGCGCGCAGAAGAACATCGGGCCGTCCGGTTTGACCTTGGTGATTGTGCGTGATGATTTACTGGATCGGGCGCGTGACGTGCTGCCATCAGTGCTGGGCTACAAAGTGCTGGCCGATAACGATTCGATGTACAACACACCGCCAACATTCGCATGGTATCTGTCTGGTCTGGTGTTCCGCTGGCTCAAAGAGCAGGGCGGTTTGCCTGCGATGGCTAAACGCAATCAGGCCAAAGCTGAATTGCTGTACGGCTATATCGATCAGTCTGATTTTTACCACAATGACGTACACCCTCATAACCGCTCATGGATGAACGTGCCGTTCACGTTGCCATCTGCCGAGCTGGATAAAGTGTTCTTGGAAGAGTCATTTGCTGCTGGTCTGCATGCGCTGAAAGGTCACCGCATCGTTGGTGGTATGCGCGCTTCTATCTACAATGCCATGCCCGTTGAAGGTGTACAGGCATTAGTCGCCTTCATGGATGACTTTGCTAAGCGCCATCGTGGTTAATAGCTCGCCGTTACTTGCTAGCGGGTATAACCGATAATAAAAAAGCGCTGTGTAACAGCGCTTTTTTTGTTTTCAAACTCAAGAAAGTCTACGTACTTAGTGCGTGACCTTTACTCTGCGTCGGCCACGTTCCAATCGGAAGTGTGGTAAATCCCTTCACGATCTAAACGCTTATAAGTGTGCGCGCCAAAGTAATCACGCTGGGCCTGAATCAGGTTGGCCGGTAACACCGCGCTGCGGTAGCTATCATAGTACGCAATCGCCGCCGAGAAAGTGGGAACCGGTACGCCGTGCAAAATCGCCTGCGCAGTGATATTGCGCAACGACGCTTGATAGCGTTCAGCTGCTTGCTGGAAGTATGGCGCTAACAGCAGGTTTTCCGGCTTCAGGTTGCCCTCATAGGCTTCGCTGATTTTCTGCAGGAACTGTGCACGAATAATACAGCCTGCGCGGAAGATTTTGGCGATCTCACCCAGTTGCAGATCCCAGCCGTATTCACGGGAAGCGGCATCCAACTGCGCAAAGCCTTGTGCGTAGGAGATGATCTTACTCAGGTACAAACCTTGACGGATTTGCTCAATCAGATCGTCAGTTTTCCCGCTTAACTGTGGCGCGACAGGACCGGTCAGAATGCGGCTGGCTTTCACGCGTTCTTCTTTCAGCGCAGAAATATAACGGGCAAAAACCGATTCGGTGATCAGGCTCAGCGGCGTACCTAAATCCAGCGCACTTTGGCTGGTCCACTTACCGGTGCCTTTGTTGCCTGCCGCATCCAAAATGACATCAATCAGATACTCGCCGGTAAGGCTGTCTTTCTTGCGTAGAATATCCGCGGTGATCTCAATCAGATAGCTGTTAAGTTCACCCTTATCCCACTCAGTAAAAATATCGGCCATCTGCTCATTATTAAGCCCAACGCCGTATTTGAGCAGCGCGTAAGCTTCGGCGATCAGCTGCATGTCGCCGTATTCGATGCCATTGTGCACCATCTTCACATAGTGACCTGAGCCACCGGTGCCGATGTATGTCACGCACGGCTCGCCTTCATATTGGGCGGCAATTTTACCTAAGATTGGCGCAACGTGCTGGTAGGCCTCTTTATCGCCACTTGGCATGATAGATGGGCCGCGCAGCGCGCCTTCTTCACCGCCGGAAATGCCGGTACCAATGAAATTGATCCCGTGCTCAGCCAGCTCTGCCGCACGGCGTTCGGTATCTTTAAAATAGGTATTACCACCGTCAATCAGGATATCGCCAGCGGTCAGTAAAGGCAGCAAACCGGCGATGGTGTCATCGGTCGCTTCGCCTGCTTTTACCATCAAAATGATTTTGCGTGGGCGCTCTAGCGCCGCGACAAAGTCGGCCAGTGAAGCATAAGGCACCAGCCCCGCTTCCGGATGTGAGGTGACGACTTCTTGGGTTTTCTGATAAGAGCGATTGAACACGGCGACGGAAAAGCCGCGGCTGGCCAGATTACGTGCCAGATTACTGCCCATGACGGCCATGCCGATCACGCCTACTTGTTGTTGATTCATTTTATCGTTTGCCTCGTATTCCGTACCTATCCTGTACCTAACAGGTCTGCATGCCTATGCACACGCAACCGTCAATAATTGATCAATATCACAAAATGTAATTGCTATCTATTCTCAATAAGTTAATAAATGAGACAAATCGGTTTTGCCTATAACAATCATATAGATAACCTATCAATCTTCTTGTATGACCAGTCACCAGCAACTAAGACGCAGCGTCAGCAACCGCAGGCAGTGGCCGGACGTGTAACCGGATAGACACAATTATGCTCGCCAGCTTGCGGAGAACCCGATATAACAAAGTGATAAGCACAGGCAGGATTGAGAGTCCGGACACAAGGAGAGACGTAATGGGATGTGATTTTACCGCACTGGCAAATCTTGGGATTCGCGCATTGTCGCCGTATCAGGCGGGCAAGCCGGTGGAAGAGCTGGAGCGGGAGCTTGGGATCAGTAACATTGTGAAGTTGGCCTCGAATGAAAACCCGCTCGGGTTAGCCGCCAGCGTACAGCAGGCATTAACCGCCGAATTGTCCGGACTGACCCGCTATCCCGATGCTAACGGTTTTTATCTCAAGCAAGCACTGGCGGAGCGTTTTGGCGTGGATGAAGCGCAGCTGACACTGGGTAATGGCTCCAATGATTTGCTGGAGTTGATTGCGCGCGTGTTTGTCAGCGAGCAAGACGAAGTCATTTATGCCGAGCATGCCTTTATCGTTTATCCTCTCGTGGTGCAGGCACTGAATGCCAAAGCTGTGGTGGTTCCAGCCTCCGAGTGGGGACACGATTTAACCGCGATGGTCGCGGCGATAACTGAGCGTACCAAGCTTATTTTTATTGCCAACCCCAATAATCCAACCGGTACGTTTTTAAGCGCTGAAGCGTTAGACGCCTTCTTACAGCAAGTGCCAGCGCATGTCATGGTGGTGCTGGATGAAGCCTATACCGAGTATGTTGAGCCGAGCCTGCGCTCGCCCTCTTTTGCGTGGGTGAACCGTTTCCCGAATCTGGTCGTTTGCCGCACCTTCTCTAAAGCGTACGGCTTAGCTGGCTTGCGCGTTGGATATTCGGTGTCCGATCCGCGGGTGGCCGGTTTATTAAATCGCCTGCGTCAGCCGTTTAACTGCAATACCTTAGCCTTAGTGGCGGCACAAACGGTATTGGATGACGCTGAGTATCTTGCTGCAGCCGTTGAGACTAATCGTCGAGGTATGGCGCAGCTAACGGAGTACTGTCAGGCGCGCGGCTTGGCGTACATTCCGTCTTCCGGTAACTTCCTCACCATTGATATGGGGCGTCCGGCTGGGCCGGTATACCAGCAATTGCTAGCACGCGGCGTGATTGTCCGCCCGATTGCTGGTTACGGTATGCCTGATCACCTGCGGGTCAGCATCGGTCTGGCGCAGGAAAACCAGCGTTTTATGGATGCCTTAGACGAAGTCTTATTTCGCTAATTTTCATGTATTCGGCCCACTATATATTCGGTCTACTATGTATTAGGCCTACGTAGCCAGAAAAATAACCGCAGGAGAGCAGAGTAATTGCTATGGAATCGCTGACGTTACAACCGATTCAACGCGTAAACGGCACGGTCAATTTGCCCGGTTCAAAAAGTGTATCTAACCGCGCCTTATTACTGGCCGCACTGGCTCGCGGCACCACCCGATTGACCAATTTGCTCGACAGCGATGATGTGCGGCATATGCTCAATGCCCTCAGCGCGCTGGGTGTTTCTTATCGTCTCTCCGCTGATCGCACAGTGTGTGAAGTGGATGGATTAGGGCAGGCGTTTACTGTTCCTACATCGCCAGACAACAGCCCACTGACACTGTTTTTGGGTAACGCAGGCACTGCCATGCGCCCGTTGACCGCAGCGCTGTGCGCAGGGCGCGGTGAAGTGATCCTAACCGGTGAGCCGCGCATGAAAGAGCGCCCTATTGGCCATCTGGTGGATGCGCTCCGCCAAGCTGGCGCTAACATCACTTATCTGGAACAAGAACACTATCCACCGCTACTGCTCCAAGGCAATACCTTGCAAGGTGGACGAGTAGAGATTGATGGTTCGGTCTCCAGTCAGTTCCTGACCGCCTTTTTAATGGCTGCACCACTTTTTAGCGGCGATACCGAGCTGCATATTCGCGGTGAGCTGGTGTCTAAGCCGTATATCGATATCACGCTGCATATCATGGCGGTTTTCGGTGTGCAGGTGCGCCACGAAAATTATCAAGTGTTCCATATCCGTGGTCAGCAGCAGTATGTATCGCCGGGGGATTATCTGGTCGAAGGCGATGCCTCGTCGGCTTCCTATTTTCTGGCAGCAGCAGCCATTCGCGGTGGAACGGTGCGGGTGACCGGTATTGGCCGACGCAGCGTGCAAGGTGATGTGCGTTTTGCCGATGTGCTGGAAAAAATGGGCGCACATATTCGCTGGGCCGATGATTATGTCGAGTGTGAGCGTGGCAGCTTAAACGGCGTGGATCTGGATTTGAACCATATTCCGGATGCGGCGATGACCATTGCCACCGCGGCGCTGTTTGCCGAAGGGGAAACCTGTATCCGTAATGTTTACAACTGGCGGGTAAAAGAAACCGATCGACTGGCTGCGATGGCCGCAGAGCTGCGTAAAGTGGGGGCTGAAGTGGAAGAGGGGCATGATTACATTCGTATTGTTCCTCCGGCGCATTTGCAGCATGCCGAGATTGCAACTTATAACGATCACCGTATGGCGATGTGTTTTTCGCTGGTGGCGTTGTCGGATACACCAGTCACGATTTTAGACCCAGGTTGTACGTCGAAAACCTTCCCAGACTACTTCACTCGGCTACAAATGTTGGTGCAAGCGGATTAATTGCATTTCGCCAGTGGCTTATTTAGCGCTGTAACATCACTAGCCTACCACTGACCGCGCTGGTGCTTGCCTGCTGACTTAGGCAGCGCACTGACGCGGTTTTCTTTTTTCTGTGGTCGTTAGTATGGTGTGATGTTTTGTTGCCATAGGGACAACCACGCCCTGTAATGTGGCATGGCGTGTTATTTACATTCGGTACAGAGAAAGCATTCGGTTGACGGCGCTTTTCCCGTATAATTGCGCGCAGAGTCAGACAGGGCAGAACTTCCTGCTCTGTGCTACCCCACTTATACTTAACGGAGGATGCTATGTCAGACACAACCCCGGTGATCACAGTCGACGGGCCAAGCGGTGCAGGTAAAGGCACGCTGTGTAAGGCACTGGCTGAGCAACTGGGCTGGCATCTGCTCGATTCCGGCGCAATTTATCGCGTGCTGGCGATGGCCGCACTGCATCATCATGTGGATATTGAGTCTGAAGAGGCGCTAGTTCCATTGGCGGCGCACTTAGATGTGCAGTTCAAATCGGTTGATGGCCAGATCCGCGTGATCTTAGAAGGTGAGGATGTCTCGAACGATATCCGCACTGAAACTGTGGGTAATACCGCCTCCCGTGCCGCGGCCTTTCCACGTGTGCGCGAAGCGTTACTGCGCCGTCAGCGTGCGTTTCGTGCCGCGCCAGGCCTGATTGCCGATGGTCGTGACATGGGAACCGTGGTCTTCCCCGATGCGCCGGTGAAAATATTTCTTGACGCCAGTGCTGAAGAGCGTGCCAACCGCCGTATGTTGCAGTTGCAGGGCAAAGGGTTTGATGTTAACTTTGAACACCTTTTGGCCGAGATCCGCGAACGTGACTATCGCGATCGCAACCGCGCTGTCGCACCGCTGAAAGCGGCACCAGACGCACTGGTACTGGATTCGACTGAAATGCCAATTGAGCAAGTGATTGCCGCCGCGATGCACCATATCAAAGAAACCTTGCACTTTTAAGGCAGAATCTTTGGCATCGCGCCGCATTTTTTTGTTATTATTGGCTAGATACAGAAGCAAACTGCATGGATGCGGCGAGCTATTTTGAAGCAACCCCATTTAGCCGGATGCTAGATGGTAGTTATCTTTCATTAGTGAAGATTAATAAACATGACTGAATCTTTTGCTCAACTCTTTGAAGAGTCCCTGAAAGAACTGGAAACTCGTCCAGGTTCTATCGTTCGTGGTACTGTTATCGCTATTCAGAACGGCATCGTTCTGGTTGATGCTGGCCTGAAGTCAGAATCTGCTATTCCAGCAGAACAGTTCAAGAACGCCCAGGGTGAGCTGGAAATCAACGTCGGTGACGAAGTTGACGTAGCACTGGACGCAGTAGAAGACGGCTTCGGTGAAACTCAGCTGTCTCGTGAGAAAGCTAAGCGCCACGAAGCTTGGCTGATGCTGGAAAAAGCATACGAAGAAGCTGCTACCGTTATCGGTGTGATCAACGGCAAGGTGAAAGGTGGTTTCACTGTAGAACTGAACGGTATCCGTGCGTTCCTGCCAGGTTCTCTGGTAGACGTTCGTCCAGTTCGTGACACTACTCACCTGGAATACAAAGAGCTTGAGTTCAAAGTAATCAAGCTGGACCAGAAGCGTAACAACGTTGTTGTTTCTCGCCGTGCCGTTATCGAATCTGAAAACAGCCAAGAGCGCGATCAGCTGCTGGAAAACCTGCAAGAAGGCATGGAAGTTAAGGGTATCGTTAAGAACCTGACTGACTACGGTGCATTCGTTGATCTGGGCGGTGTTGACGGCCTGCTGCACATCACTGATATGGCGTGGAAGCGCGTTAAGCATCCAAGCGAAATCGTGAACGTTGGCGACGAAATCACTGTTAAAGTGCTGAAGTTCGACCGCGAGCGTACTCGTGTTTCTCTGGGCCTGAAGCAGCTGGGTGAAGATCCATGGGTAGCTATCGCTAAGCGTTACCCAGAAGGTACTCGCCTGACTGGTCGTGTGACCAATCTGACTGATTACGGCTGCTTCGTAGAAATCGAAGAAGGCGTTGAAGGTCTGGTACACGTATCCGAAATGGATTGGACCAACAAGAACATCCACCCATCTAAAGTTGTTAACGTGGGTGATGTTGTTGAAGTTATGGTTCTGGACATCGACGAAGAGCGTCGTCGTATCTCCCTGGGTCTGAAGCAGTGCAAATCTAACCCATGGCAGCTGTTCGCAGAAACCCACGCTAAGGGCGATCGCGTAGAAGGTAAGATCAAGTCAATCACTGACTTCGGTATCTTCATCGGTCTGGAAGGCGGCATCGACGGCCTGGTTCACCTGTCTGACATCTCCTGGAACGTAGCAGGCGAAGAAGCAGTTCGTGAATTCAAGAAAGGCGACGAAATCGCAGCCGTAGTTCTGCAAGTTGATGCAGAGCGCGAGCGTATCTCTCTGGGCGTTAAGCAACTGGAAGAAGATCCGTTCAACAACTTCATGTCTGTTTACAAGAAAGGTGCTATCGTTACTGGTAAAGTAACTGCAGTTGATGCAAAAGGCGCTACTGTTGAACTGACTGACGGCGTTGAAGGCTACCTGCGTGCTTCTGAAGCATCTCGTGACCGCGTAGAAGACGCTACTCTGGTTCTGAGCGTTGGCGACGAAGTTGAAGCGAAGTTCACCGGTGTTGACCGTAAGAACCGCGTTGTAAACCTGTCTGTTCGCGCTAAAGACCAGGCTGAAGAAAGCGAAGCAATGGCTACTCTGAACAAGCAAGATGATGCTGCGTTCGGTAACGCTATGGCTGAAGCATTCAAAGCAGCTAAAGGCGAATAATTAACCGTACTCAGGCGGTCAGCTGACCGCCTGATGGTAAAGCGAATAAGCCACCCTCGGAGGGCCTATGACGAAGTCTGAATTAATTGAAAGACTTACTACTCAGCAATCTCATCTTTCTGCCAAAGTGGTTGAGGATGCGATCAAAGAGATGTTGGATCATATGGGTGATACACTCGCTAACGGCGAACGTATCGAAATCCGTGGCTTTGGCAGTTTCTCGCTGCACTATCGCGCGCCGCGTGTCGGGCGTAACCCGAAAACCGGAGAGAAAGTTGAACTCGAAGGTAAACAGGTTCCGCACTTTAAACCCGGCAAAGAATTACGTGAGCGGGTTAATATCTACGCTCAGTAAGGCGCAATACGGATAAATAATAAACGGCATCCTTCGGGATGCCGTTTTCTTTTGTGCGAAAGGTGTATTTTTGAGATCATGCGCGATATCGCGCAGTGGCTGTGATACCCTATTTTTTGGCATAATTCACATGAATTTGTGACCGCACAGAGGATACTGATGTGAAATATCTCTTAGGTTTTTTAGCTGCGCTGGTTGTCTTCATCATTGGGGTCACACTGGGTGCCCAAAATGAAGAACTGGTGACTTTTAACTATTTATTGGCTGAAGGACAGTTCCGCCTTTCTTCCTTATTGGCTATGCTATTTGGCACCGGTTTTGTTCTGGGCTGGATCATTTGCGGCCTGTTTTATATCCGTGTACGTTTTAACCTCAGCCGTGCTCATCGTCAGATTAAACGTCAGCAACAACAGTTGGATCAGCAAGCTGCTTCCACCACTGTGGCGACGACAGAGCCAGAACATAAGGACAAGTAATGCTTGAGCTGTTGTTTCTGTTGCTGCCAATAGCCGCTGCCTATGGCTGGTATATGGGGCGCAGAAGTGCTCGGCAAGATGAACAACAGGAAGTTAACCGTCTTTCGCGCGAGTATGTTGCCGGCGTTAACTTCCTGCTTTCCAATCAGCAGGATAAAGCCGTTGATCTGTTTCTTGATATGCTCAAGGAAGACAGTGGTACGGTAGAAGCACACCTCACACTCGGTAATCTGTTTCGCTCGCGCGGTGAAGTTGACCGAGCTATTCGTATTCACCAAGCCTTGGTGGAAAATGCCACGTTGACTTTCGACCAACGTCTGCTGGCGATGCAGCAGTTGGGTAAAGACTATCTGGCGGCTGGCTTATATGACCGCGCCGAAGATATGTTCAGTCAGTTGGTGGACGAACCGGATTTTCGTGAGTCAGCGCTGCAGCAGCTGCTGACTATCTATCAGGCTACCCGTGAATGGGCGAAAGCCATTACCGTGGCCGAAAAACTGATTAAGCTGGGTAAAACGCGCCTTAATACCGATATTGCCCATTTTTATTGTGAGCTGACGCTGCAGGCGATGGCCGACAATGATTGCGATAAAGCCTTTGCGCTGCTGAAAAAAGCCAGCCAAGCCGATCGTAATTGTGCCCGCGTCTCTTTGATGCTGGGGCGGTTGTGGATGTCGAGCGAGCAGTGGCAAAAAGCAGCCAATGAGCTGGAGCGCATTTTGGAGCAGGATATCGATTTTATCCCCGAAGCGCTGCCGATGCTGAAAGAGTGTTATCAGGCCATTGACCGACCAGATCTGCTGCAAAGTTTCTTAATGCGCTGTACCGATGCCAATGCCGGCGCGATGGCCGAGTTGATGTTGGCCGACATGCTAGAGCAAAAAGAAGGCCTTGAGGTTGCTCAAACCTACATCAATCGTGAGTTGATGCGTCATCCAACGATGCGTTTATTCCATCGTCTGATGCAGTATCACTTGGCTGAGGCTGAAGATGGCCGAGCTAAAGAGAGCTTGTCGTCGTTGCAGCGGATGGTGGCCGAACAAATTAGCACTAAACCGCGCTACCGTTGCCGTAAGTGTGGTTTTACCTCGCATGCACTGTATTGGCACTGTCCATCTTGTCGCAGTTGGGCGACCGTGAAACCAATTCGAGGGTTGGATGGTGAGTAAGTGCGTTCACGCTTATCGCATGTCCGGTCATATGCTGGCCGGTCGTTATTTTTATTTACAGCAGCCTGTATGGGCTGCTGTTTTTTTATCTGCGTCTACTGAGCACGGTATACGCAGGGCTTGCTAGTGTGATTGATGGGAAAAAGGATAAAACATGCTCTCCGATGTGACTGAAAAAAACATTATTGTGGCTCTGGATTATGCGGACCAAAATGCGGCGTTGGCATTTGTCGACCGTATCGATCCGAACGATTGCCGCCTGAAAGTCGGTAAAGAGATGTTTACCTTGTTTGGTCCGGACTTCGTGCGTGCGCTGCAGCAGCGTGGCTTTGATGTGTTCTTGGATCTGAAATTTCATGACATCCCGAACACCTGTGCACATGCCGTTGCCGCGGCAGCAGAGCTGGGTGTGTGGATGGTCAATGTGCACGCCAGTGGTGGCGAGCGCATGATGGTGGCAGCGCGTGAAGCGTTGCAGCCTTATGGCAAAGATGCGCCACTGCTGATTGCTGTCACCGTATTGACGAGTATGGAAGCTTCGGATCTGGCGGGTATTGGGATTTCAGTGTCGCCTGCAGAGCACGTGCAGCGTTTGGCACAATTGACGGCGCGCGCAGGTCTTGATGGTGTGGTGTGCTCGGCACATGAAGTCAGTCTGCTTAAAGCCACATGCGGCCAAGAGTTTAAACTGATCACCCCGGGGATCCGCCCGGAAGGCAGTGACGTGGGCGATCAGCGCCGGATCATGACTCCGAAACAGGCGGTGGCTGCTGGCGTAGATTATATGGTGATTGGTCGTCCGGTTACTCAATCTGCGGATCCGGCACAGACATTGCGGAATATCCGTTTGTCTCTGGCATAATAGCGCTTTGTTTTTGCTATCCGGCCAGGAGCAACTGAAGTATGAATGATAATTCTCGTCTGGTGTATTCGACCGAAACGGGGCGAATTAAAGAAGAGGCTCCCGTGGTTAGCCGCCCGAAAGGGGATGGGGTGGTGCGTATTCAGCGCCAAACCAGCGGCCGTAAAGGTAAAGGCGTATGCGTGATTACGGGCGTTGATTTGCCGGATGCCGAGCTGTCTAAACTGGTTGCCGAATTAAAGAAAAAGTGCGGCTGTGGCGGTACGTTGAAAGACGGCGTGATTGAAATCCAAGGCGATAAGCGGGATCTGATCAAACAGCTGCTGGAAGCCAAAGGCATGAAGGTGAAATTGGCCGGAGGCTGATGCTTAACCGCATGTCATTGTGATGCAGCGATAAGACGCTGAAACGCGATTTCAGTGTGTATTGCAGTAATAAGAGTAAAGCCCGCCAATCGGCGGGCTTTGTTTTAGGCTTTTAGCGTATGTTGGCTGGTATTGTGCGCAGTGTGTATTGCAGTCCTCCGCCATTTCCCTACCTTATGATTTCTTTTTCGGCATCATGAGCAGCAAGGCATTATCTTTGATGATGTAATGATGATAGAGCGCAGCTGTAGCATGCAGCCCGATGAGCGCATAGCCAATATTGGCCAATGTTTCATGCCATTCCTTGAGCAATGATTTTGTGGCCGGATCTGGCGTGACCCACGGCGTAATCGGAAAGCCGAGGAAAGACCAGCTCTTATCCCCATAGGCCATTAGCAATACACCAAGAACCGGCAGGGCGATAAACCACAGGTAAAGGGCCAGATACATCAACTTCGCAGCCAGATGTTGCCAGCGTGGTGGGGTGGGGATGATAGCGGGATCGGGCAGTAAATGGCGTAATACGACGCGTACTAGCATTAGCGCCCAGACTAGCACGCCGCAGTTATAGTGGATTTCGCGCATCAGCAAATAGGCCGGTGAGTTTTTTACAAACACCCCACGAAACTCAATTGAGAGATAAGCAAGTAAGATCAGCAACAAGGTCAGCCAGTGCAGCGCAATTTGAGATTTACTAAAACGAGTCATAATGGCAGTTCGGTGTTATCCAAGATATTTTTGAGATTAACATATCATAACCTAGCGGCTGATATGAATTAAGACTATGAATGCTGCTGTTTATACTCAGCACATTTACTGCTGTTTATACTCAGCACATTTACTGCTGCATGCTTGGTGCGAAAAAAAAGACCAGCCCAAAGGCTGGCGGAGTAAAGGAAGAGTAAATACAACAGAAATGTCGATAGCTCTAAGACTATAGCGGAAGAGCAGGGCGTTACTCACTAAGCAATGTAATGATTTACCCCGCTAGATTGTAAATAAATGTGATGCTCCGTGATGGTGAGATGAGCTGAAATTATCCCAATATCAGCTTATTTAGGCTGACTAAATAATAAATCAGCATAATAATAAATGCTGCATAGAATTCGGCGCTGAGCAGTAATTGTTGGCTATGACGTTAAGTCTGATGTCGTTGTCTTTAGTATGTTAGCTAAAGTGAGTTATTTGCTTTGGGCAATGACTGCGGTTTAATCATGGCATGCAGTCAATGAAAGTATAAAATTCAACAAGGGCGTACATGAAGCGTATTGCATTGTTAATGGCATTTTCTCAGGGATGTTGGGCTAGTCAGTGCATCTCTTATGCGAACCCAGAGTTTAGCGGTACTCTATATAGTCAAACATTTGCGCTGGAAGATGCTGAGTCGAGTGAGACGGTATTGCTGCTTAAATTACCGCAGGCGGTGTGTGTCTCTGGCGGGGATGAAGAGATGGAATACCAACCGGATGCTGACGGTATCCAACGTATTCAGTTGAGCTTGGCTGAATTTTCCGATGATGAAAAGCTAAGACAGCAATCGATGGGCAAAACACTGACCTGTGTGGGTGAACTTACTTCAGCGTACAATGGGCATCATCATGTAGAGATGGTGTTAGGGAACGCAACGTGCCGCTAGCATCAGTTTATAATCAAAATTTGATAATGGTAGTGTTCTGGGCAAATCAACTGCGCAGAGATTAGTCGCTGAAATTATGGAGAGCGGTGAGCGTCATGAAAATACGGATGTATATGCCAAGTGATGCGGAGAGTTTGTGGCAACTGAAGTATGACACTATTCATGCGGTAAATAGCGCCGACTATACACAAGCTCAACTGTGTGCGTGGGCTCCGGCCAGTTTGGATCGGGAGGTTTGGCAAACACGTATTGATGCAATGCACCCTTTTATCGTGGAGCTAGAGGGAAAAGCTGTCGGTTTTGCTGATCTACAGGACGATGGGTACATTGATCATTTCTTTTGCCATTCTCAGCACCAACGGCAAGGCGTTGGCCGGACATTGATGGCGCATATTCTGGCAGTTGGCCATCAGCGAGGTATTACTCGCTTTTACTCGCATGTCAGCATTACGGCCAAGCCCTTTTTTGAGCGTTTTGGATTTCGCGTCGTCAAAGAACAGCAGGTCGCTATTAACGGACAAGTACTTACCAACTTTCTGATGGAAAAGCACACTGCTGAATAATTACGTGTTAACGCTGTATCAAGACTCTACGCTGTTTTATTGCTTGCCGAATATGGCAGCGATAGTCGCTGCCATATTGAATCTATTAATGTGCTGCCGTTTTCCAAATAGCAATGGACCCGCTGGAGGACTGTGTTGGAATATCAAAATGCATGAGGTCTTCACCAATCACAAACGGGCCTGAATAGCGCTGCTCGACAATATTGGCGATATCCTTTTCTGAGACATTGCCGTTGAGCCCAATATGACTAAAGACGGCCAATTTGGGCTTTGACTCCGCAAATACGCGCGCAGCATCTTGTGGTGATGACAGATGGCCTGCAACCGCTTTATAGGCGGGATGCTCACGCAGTGCTTCTGCGGATGTGAGCGACACACAATGGACAAGCAGGTCAGCATGCTGCGCTTGTTTGACGACTTCAGGGCTATACCGAGTATCGCCAGAAAGGACCACCGTATGGCCTTTATAGATGATCTTATAGCCAAAAGACGGCTTGATATTCACACCATGGTCATTATTAAACGCGATCACCTGAACGCCATCTTTATCGTATACCTTACCCGGTTGAATGGTTATGGCATCGATTTTCACTCCATCTAAAGGTGTGCCTTCATCTTTATGACGAATACCGATGTCTGTGGCATAAGCCTGCTGTAGCCCACTGGCGAGAGTCGCTATTCCCTTTGGACCATACAGCGCCATGGGTTGTGTCCGTCCACCATAAGGGGGCTGTAGCCAGCCGGTTAACCATAAGTCGGCAAGGCCAACGGTGTGATCAGAATGAAAATGAGTCAGAAAAAATGCATTCACCTGACCAAGTGGGATATGCATTTGCCACAGTCGTGTCGCCGCATCGCGTCCAAAATCGAAAACGAGCTTTTGCTGTCCGGCTTCAACCAGTGTGCTATATCCGCCTCGGTAAGCCTGTGGTTGCGGCGTTCCTGTACCGAGTAGGGTAACACGGAAAGTTGAGTCTGCCGATGGCTGTGGTTGCTCTGCCCAAGCCATCGTCGCTATACAGGATAAGGCGGTTCCGACGACGATTTTGCACCAATATTTCTTCATGACGTGTTCCTGCTATTTCTCTCTCCGCAATAGAAAGCTGAAGTGTCACTCAAAAATATTGTGTGATAAATGTGTCTTTAGTTTGTATATTCAAACCTTATGGTTTCGAATTGGATTGAGCGGAGAGATGGATAAATTACGGAGTATGGAAGTTTTTCTTTTGGCCATGGATGAAGGCTCTTATGCGGCAGCGGCGGACAGACTCGGTATGAGTGCACAGATGGTTGGTCGCCATATTCGTATGCTAGAGGCGTGGATTGGGGCGCGTTTAGTGAGCAAGACGACGCGCCAGCAGAGTATGACCGAAGCGGGACTGATTTTTTATGAGCGATGCAAGGTGCTATTAGCGGAAGTGGAAGGCACTAAAAATCTGACTCAGGCATTGATGGCAACCCCGAGAGGAAAATTGCGCTTGGCCGCGCCGTTGAGTTTTGGTCAGCACCAGTTAATGCCTTTGCTTACCGCATTTTTAGAGCAATATCGCGATATCAGTGTAGAGCTATATTTGTCTAATCGTCAGATTGATGCGGTGGAAGAAGGTTTTGACGTTGTTATTCGTGTTCCGACTGAATCAGACTCGCACCTGATTTCTCTTCCTCTTGTGGAGCAGCAGTTTTGCTTGTGTGCTGCACCGTCTTATCTTGACCACTATGGCACGCCGCTTCATCCTGATAATCTTAAAGCCCATGCGTGTTTGCATGGCAATTGGTCTGGTATTGAGTGCTGGCATTTTCAAAAAGGGACTGCACAGTTTCAGCATTATCCGCGTAGCCGTCTGACGGTAAATAGCTGGCCTGCATTAAAAGAAGCTACACTACATGGGGCGGGGATCAGTTTGCAGCCACTATCATCGGTAAAGCAAGATTTGGCGAGAGGAACGCTGCGTTGTTTGCTGTCAGAGTTTGTTATTCCGTCGAAGACATTGTGCTTTCTTTATCCTGTCGAGCGACGTGGTGTGCCTAAAGTTCGCGCACTTGGTGAATATCTACAAACGTGTTTTTTATAGCCTAAAAGAGAGAGTTGCCGGCTGGATGGTTAGGCTACAGAGCCCTCGCGCAGTATGAGCGAACTATCCTGCAGCCAAACGACTGCAGGATGAGAATGTGCTACCACTTGGGGGATGATTCCTCAAGTTAGGAGTTCACCACCGCCGGCATGGATCATCAAGGTATGGCCTTTTACGTCATCCATCGTTAAGCGAGGATAGATCACTTGAGGTGTTGCGAGCCCTTGCAGTGATAATGGGTAAAACTGACTTTTCACCTTCGTGCTGTGGTTGCTGTGGCGGCGATAATTCATTTTAGGCCTAACCAATAGGCTTTAGGTTTGACTTCGTTCTTTTAATTTATATTCGGATATAACTTTGTACATGCATACCAATAACGCAATAGTAAGATATATGTAAGCCTCTGTTTTTACTGATTTAATAGCCATGATATAGTGAATTGATGTCAATATGGTGGCGATATAAATGAGTTTATGAAGATAGCCCCAGTACTTGCCAAGTATACGCTGCGCTTTTTTCGATGACGTTAACGCCATCAGTAATAGAATTAACCAGCAGATACCACCGATGGCTAAGTACAGTCTAGCGGTTAACTCATTAAAAAACAGCGCAATGTCGAACCCTAGGTCAAAAGTAATATAGATAGATAGGTGGAGTGTCGCCCATATAAAGCAATAGAGCCCTAGTGCTTTTAATTGAGTGAATAAATTAGGCCAATGGATTACTTTCGATATGATTGGAATAAGTACAATGATGAAAATATAGTTAATGGCTACTTTTCCGGTGAAGTGCTCCAATTCTTTTATCGGATCGGAGCCAAACCCACCAATAGTGAGTAAATAAAATAGATAGCAAAACACGAGCACTGATATGCCGTGCGTGATAATAGAGAGCGCTTTTTTCTGCAGTTTCATCAAAACAGTCTCATCAAAAATGTTCCCGTAGATCCATGCCCTGATACAGATGAGCAACCTGTTCAGCATAGCCATTAAACAATAATGTCTTTTTTCGTTGGCTGCTGAATAGACCACCTTTACCAATGAAGCGCTCACTGGCTTGGCTCCAGCGTGGATGGTCTACATTCGGATTTACATTGGCATAAAAGCCGTATTCATGTGGAGCTAATTTATTCCATGATGTGGTGGGTTGCTTATCAGTTAATGTGATTTTTACCACGGATTTGATGCTCTTAAACCCATACTTCCAGGGGACGATAAGGCGAATTGGCGCCCCATTTTGTGGCGATAGCGTTTTTCCATACAACCCGACAGACATAATGGTCAGCGGATGCAGGGCCTCGTCAAGACGTAATCCTTCGGTGTAGGGGTAGTCTATGCCGCCACCGAGGTAGCTATTACGTTGCCCAGGCATTTGTTCGGGTGCATAGAGCGTTTGAAATGCGACGTACTTAGCGGCTGATTTTGGTTGTGCAAGTTTAAGCAGCTCAGATAACGGAAAACCGAGCCAAGGGATATTCATTGACCACGCCTCTACACAGCGTAGCCGGTAAATTCTTTCTTCAATATCGAATTTTCTCAAGATGTCTTCATGATAAAGCTTTATGGGATTATCAACTAATCCATCGATTTGTAGCTCCCAGGGCGATATTTTGAAGTTAGCCGCTAATTCCGCTGGATCTGTTTTGGATGTTCCAAATTCATAAAAGTTATTGTAAGTCAGAATCTTATCTTCTGGCGTGAGCATGTCTTTTAATAGTGAGTCTTTAGCACGAGTATATTCTAGTGGTAAGCGGTTATCTGAATTCGCTCTCTCCTTATCGGAAAGGAGATCTAAAACACTGGCCTGTGCATTTGTGGCTAGTGGAGCGGTGAGCGCGGCGATTCCAAGTTTAATCAGGATATCTCGGCGTTGCTTAAAAATGTGCTCAGGCGTGACATCGTTTTCTTTTACGCCCCAAAATTTACTTTTCGGCATCCTGATATTCCTTCATGTTTGGGTGATAGCTTAAAGTGATGTGCTTGTACGTTTCACGTCAAAGAATCGCGTAACATATCCAGTGCCAGTGCAGCAAACCAGCCACTCTTCACTGCTTACACGTTAAGCGAAGTTTAGAGCGCTGTATAGTCATGATCGCAATAGTATGATTGACGGATAGTGCTTTGTGAGTAATTTATCCCAGCTAAAATTTTGATGACGTACAGTTCGTCTCAAAAATAATACCGTGCGTATCAATGTTGAGTATGTTCGGAAATTTTAGATACTAAATGTCACCACGGGAAAAGTATGGCGAAGACTCTGGATCATTGGTGTGAGCACATGTGTTGATTCTGTTAATGCGATAGTGATGGGTCACCTAGATTTTTATATAATTAATTAAAGCGTGAGGTAACGAGTAAGATATGATAGGTATTACGGATGATGAGTAAGTGATAATGCGAATGAAAGAAACTGAAGAAGTGATTCCGAGTAATTTAGGTGTTAATGGACCTCATATCGGCAGTTATGCTAATAATGAATATTTCACTCTACAAAATGAACCGGTTATCCATGCATGGATTGCAGAGACGCCAAGACCGCATCGTGGTGTACTTGCATTGAGCCTTGCTATTTTATTAATAATTTTGGGTGCTATCTTTGATTGGCTAGGCGCAGGTCTTATTACTATTCTCGTCTTATGCGGGAACGGTGTCCTTTTAGGTTGCCTTTGCTACTTTCTCGATGATACTGAACTAATACATTACTCAATGACAGATAAAGGGATTTATTTCATTAGAAAAGATTTAATGCAAAAATCGCTTGGCTATGTTGTCATTGCATTATCAATAGCGCTTCCGTTTATGGGTTATTCACTTTACGGTTTATATGGACCTCTTCCTGCTATTTTGGCTTTAGCATGTTGGGGCGGTCTACGATTTGTCGATGTACGAGAAAAATATCGGCATGTTGGCATGCTATTTATCGAAGGTAGTGGGAAGCTAATGGTGGATAGGAAGAATTTCTCAATAGGAATTTTCGGCCGAGATAGTGATGTCTGCAATCATATGTTGGTCCATTGCGCATATTATAATTTTGAGCAGATTTATAAAGATGTGAGCGTACGCACGCCAAACTACCAGATTCATGAGGTGTCAGAAAAAATTAAGGTTAACAGGTAATGGATGATGTTTGTGGAGTAATTGCTGGTGGCTATAAAACTGTAGTGAGCCGACTTTTTAAGGCAGCATGTGGTTTTAGTGCCGTCTTAAAGTATAAGTCTGAGGGAACATGGTCATGAAAAAGATAATGTGGATAGCAATTATTTTTGTGGTGTTGCTCTTATGTGCCGAGTTCATGTTCAAGGGTAATGGGATGGGAGCATTTAATAAACAAGTATGGTCAGCCAGTGATTTTGCGAGCTTAATGAAAGATGAAACCATGGTTGAGGTATATAAGCCATCGCCAAAAGAGGTTATAGGTAACGTCGGAATTGAGATAGTTCTATCTGAACCCAACCTGAGAACGGCTACCGTGCAGATTTCCTCTTACCGATTATATGATAAAGCTCAAAGCAATATATACATTGGTCCATACAAAGAGATTATCGTTTTGGATGCCGACAAAGCTATGTTGGGCGATGGTGGCTCTAAGGATGATGGATACGACGTGCTTGAAATTACATTCATTGATAAAGTTAATTTAGTTACATACACCTGTACGCAAGAACGACCTTTTCATATGTGGAAACTCAATAAGATTGTAACCATTAACTTTCTTTCTCAAAGGAAGTTAGATAAAAATGGTGAGCCATATTGCTATGAGGCTTATGTCCATTAGAGAGCTAAGAATTAGTGAGAAAACTCGCTAAATGTTTAGGGTGGCTATGTGTAATCTATTGGTTGCTGCTTGCGCATGAGTCATTAAAATTTTTATGCTCTCATCCTGAAATAGTTAGGGTGGCAGAAGACGGAAAGTATAGCGTTACTATAAAGGATATGTATCCAGTTAAGCCCATTGGCTGGCACTGTTTTTTTAATACAGAATCACAAATATATTTCTCGCTGTATGATGCGGAAAATAAGGACATAGGAAAATCGTCGCCATTTGCATGTTATGGCCACTGGACTGCTAGCTATTTGTTATTTCCTAATGAGGCGAAAGTGTATGGAGATGACGGGTTTATGGTTCTCGATGATAGTAACAATGGGGAGCTTAATATCAGCATCAAGCATAAGTGATGGTGGAGTTGGTGGTTTGATTTGTTTCATTAATACATGAGTCGTGGGAAGTGCTGCTTTAGGCTAAATTGAGGTGGTGACTCTAATTTATTGATAATGGTTTATCGTCAGATACTAACCCATGGTCTTGTCGTGCATTTATTCTGATTTCGAGAAGTAAATTACTCTTCGTGTGAGCCTTTTAAGATGAATGTAAAGATTCAAGTTATGGTGCTCTATGCGTTCGATATAGCTGCCATGTCGTGAACAACTAAATCCGGACATTTGGTTGGCTCGTTCTTCTACTTTTACTGGCAGTATCCAGTCATTATGTTGATGTGGGCGTTGCTAGTTGTAGTAATCCATAAGGTAATAACTGATATCTCGCTTTGCTTCCTGCTGATCCATATAGCCTCTTGCGGGGATCTCTCTGATGTCAGGCTCCTGAACAATCGCTCCATTGGTGCATTATTGCATCAGTTACCGCGTCGGCTCATACTCTGAACCATGCGATAGAGCCACAGTTGTTGCCGAAATGCTCGGCTGCCATATTGGCTACCTTGGTCTGAAGTGGAGTGATCATTACGGATAACACCTCTGAATTTTGGTGCAGCATGGAGAAACCATATCAATCCTTGCTATTTCATAATCCAAAAGGCAAATAATATAACCGAAATAATGTGAGATCTCTTCCGGAATTTACATTCCATAACTAGAGTTTTTAGATGTGACAAATGTCTATATTTCCTACTCTTATTAAGTAAAATGCAATTTAGCTCCGCGTTCTCAGCATCTATGGCTCCTTGATACTGCAGCAACAAATATATCCTTGCTTGAGCTGGTTGTTCATATATTGAACAGTGCTGTGAGTGCTATTTAACCATTCATAACGGTATCACTGTATGATAAATGAGCTGTCGTGCTGTTTTTTTGGGTTTTCATACACTGAAATCGAATAAAAATTTTGATTAAATATGCTTATACGCACTCACAAAGAAATGTTTTGTAACGATGCAATATATAAAATCCTGGTCTTATTTATAATTAATAGCGATTTATTTGTTGTTATAGTGTTACTTTGTGCATTAAATTTTCGCTATTGCTTTGGTGTTGTTTTGTTTCTGTGATCTTATTGTTTTATTTGACGGTTTCTTATATACCCATAAATGAGTAAATGATTCGCATTGTTTCATTATGTTTATCGTGTCATACTGGCACACCTGGCATAAACATCATACATATCATTATTAAAGTAAGTTGAGAGCACATAATTTTATTAACACCATCACTATCGTACTCGTAAGTTTTATTTTCTGTGTGGCTATGGGGGAAGCGAGGTCTGCCGTAGTAGATAACAAAAAAACCATTACGCTATCAGCACAAGAACTAAGTAAATACCCAAAGATTTTAAGTAGAGCACTTATCCAGTCTGTAATGAAAGGTGACTATTCTAGTGTTCGAGACCTATTGCCAATTTACTCCGAACGTAAAGATTCTGATGCAATATTAATTGCATGGAGTAAGGCGATAATAGCTAGTGAGAGTCGTAAGTATTCTGAAGCTATTGGTTATTATCGGACGGTTATTGCTGCGTATCCCAAGATGGATGTGGCTAGAATGCAACTAGCGATAGCTCTTTTTAAAAACAAAGACAATACATCAGCATTACAGCAGTTTAATCAGTTAAGGGCTAAGAGCGAAAACGTCCACATAAATAAAGTTATTGACGCTTACATTGAGGCAATAAACACTAGAGATAGTTACTCATTCAGCGTGGGTGTTAACTATTTAAATGAAAGTAATATAAATAATGCACCAAGCGCTAATGCTAGAGTTGGTGCGTGGAAGCCTCAGAAAAAACAAAGTGGACATGGATTCTCCTATTACTTATCAAGTGAAAAGACTTGGTCTTTGCCTTATGGGTTCTTTAGCGAGGCAAGGTTGTCTGCAGATGGTAAGTACTATACGAATAACCATAAGTATGATCAGGCTACAGGTAGAGTTAGTGCAGGCGCAGGCTACCGAAATGTCGATTTCTCAATAGTTGTATTGCCATTCTTTGAGCAAGAATTTGAATCCGATGATATGTCATCTTCATTATCAGTTTCAGGAAGAACTCCGGGATTGAGAATCGAAACAGATTATCGGTTATCTCCTCAATGGAAATTATCCGTTAATGGAGAGAGAAGTAAGACACATGATGATAAGTATAGCAAATGGAGTAGCAATAACCTTTTGCTGTCAGAGTATTTATTCTATATCCCAAAGCCAACAAGCTATTACTTTTTTGGTAACACATACTCACAAGAGCTTGCTGGGGTGAAAAGTCACTCCTTTGAAAAAATGAAGTGGACTGTTGGGTGGGGTAATGAATGGAATTATGGCATATCAACAATCATGCGGTATGGCATAGCAAATAAAAATTACAAAGGTGCTGATTTCTTTGGGATCAAGAGGAGGGGTGAAGAACATGATATCCAATTAACCTTTTGGCATAGGGATATATATTTTGCTGGGGTGACGCCGAAAGTAAATGTTTCTTACTTCAAAAACAATAGCAATCACCCATTTTATAACTATGACAAAACAACAGTTTTCCTGACTTTCAGTAAGCTGTTTTGATTCGATAGGCATTAGAGTGAACATAAATAAAAATATTATTAGCTTTGTTTTATTATCATCTTTATTGACAGCTTGTAGTGGCGGAGGTGGTGGTTCTTCTAACTCTGATACTCAAAATAACTCAAATACACTCACAACATCGACAGCGGCTGCTCAACCAGCACCTGAAGCTCCGGCAGTAGACGAGTCAGTAGCTGCAGCGCCAGCACCTCAAGCTCCGGCAGTAGGCGAGCCAGTTGCTGCAGCTCCGGCACCTCAAGCTCCGGCAGTAGGCGAGCCAGTTG
>PPYF01544166.1_pt1 | contig 146589 bp, 120 predicted proteins | sample 1559871 | NCBI WGS metagenome assembly PPYF01 (sample SAMN08240021, study PRJNA423297) | Human gut metagenome, whole genome shotgun sequencing project. | reverse complement strand
CTCGTAAATGTCTTGGCTATCTTTCCCCTCTCGAATTTTTGTCTAAAAAGTGTTGCACTTGACTTGACAATCTACCCTTGTCCCCACACGCGTGGGGATGATCCTCGTGATTTCCTCTGACCTGTTTTTTTCTTCGGCTTGTCCCCACACGCGTGGGGATGATCCTATCGGGCTGTTGAATACGTGCATTAGGCGCTACTTGTCCCCACACGCGTGGGGATGATCCTGCTGTCGTAGCTGTACTCATCGACGTACCCTGCTTGTCCCCACACGCGTGGGGATGATCCTTCCGAGGATGCCTCCGACAACATTACATAAACCTTGTCCCCACACGCGTGGGGATGATCCTAGATTATAACACAGAAAAGCCTATTTGTCAATCTTGTCCCCACACGCGTGGGGATGATCCTCGTAAAGCAATTGTCTGCGTGCCACGGAGTGCCTTGTCCCCACACGCGTGGGGATGATCCTGCCTTTTTCAACGGCTTCCTGCCATATCGTTTCTTGTCCCCACACGCGTGGGGATGATCCTGTCGAGGTTCGCCTGCACAACGTGTATTGCGTCTTGCACACGCGTGGGGATGATCCTATGACACTTATCATAAGAGAAGCTGAAGTACTCTTGTCCCCACACGCGTGGGGATGATTCGGCAAGAGCCGTTCCGAGTGGGAAAATCTGACTCTTGTCCCCACACGCGTGGGGATGATCCCAAAGCTTTATGCACAGATAAACCGCCTTGAAACTTGTCCCCACACGCGTGGGGATGATCCTGTACGAAATCTATTTTGACCACAAGCAGTATACTTGTCCCCACACGCGTGGGGATGATCCTCTTAATATCAATAATGGTGTTATCATATACAACTTGTCCCCACACGCGTGGGGATGATCCTCTGCTGCTATGTTTTCTTCTAAAACGATTTTGCTTGTCCCCACACGCGTGGGGATGATCCCTCACAGTTGGCTTGCACCTGCGGTCAACCCCACTTGTCCCCACACGCGTGGGGATGATCCTAGTGAAAAAGCCACCGTGACAAGTACAGGTATCTTGTCCCCACACGCGTGGGGATCACACGCGTGGGGATGATCCTATGACACTTATCATAAGAGAAGCTGAAGTACTCTTGTCCCCACACGCGTGGGGATGATCCTAAAAATACACTTGCTTTGATAACAGTCTTTACCTTGTCCCCACACGCGTGGGGATGATCCCGCACGACACCTCGGGATTATATACTGTCATAGCTTGTCCCCACACGCGTGGGGATGATCCTATTGATATGATGATAATTTCTGAATTATCGGGCTTGTCCCCACACGCGTGGGGATGATCCCGTAGAAAGCAGACTTGACATCAGGAAACTCACCTTGTCCCCACACGCGTGGGGATGATCCCTACACATATCGACTATATGAAATGGCGATGTCCTTGTCCCCACACGCGTGGGGATGATCCTCACTGTGTTGCGATAAACTCTTGCACGAAGTGCTTGTCCCCACACGCGTGGGGATGATCCTATCGCCAAAGTGGGCGAATACAAATACACTTGCTTGTCCCCACACGCGTGGGGATGATCCTACACACTTTCTGCACTATAGTCGCTATAGGATCTTGTCCCCACACGCGTGGGGATGATCCCCCGAAAGGGTATAAAAATATCGCCGTGAGTGGCTTGTCCCCACACGCGTGGGGATGATCCTTTTCACGGGGCTAGTAAGCGTGGTTTCATATACTTGTCCCCACACGCGTGGGGATGATTCCAGTGTACAATCCTGATTCCGAAAACTGTAATGCTTGTCCCCACACGCGTGGGGATGATCCGTAGCGGCGAAACTGATAGGCGTGAGCAAAACACTTGTCCCCACACGCGTGGGGATGATCCTAAGGAAAAAGGAAGCGCAAACCTCAGATATTTCTTGTCCCCACACGCGTGGGGATGATCCTAACTATAAGTGCCTAAAAATTACCAGTAATGGCTTGTCCCCACACGCGTGGGGATGATCCTAACACTTGTAGCACCTATGAGGTATCATATCTCTTGTCCACGCGTGGGGATGATCCTCTCCCCAACAGTTTGTATGCACGTCTGCTTCTCTTGTCCCCACACGCGTGGGGATGATCCTGCTGTCCGTACGGTTTTCACTTCTTTCTTTTCCTTGTCCCCACACGCGTGGGGATGATCCTACCAGTAGCCCGACCGACTGTGACAGGTCGGGCTTGTCCCCACACGCGTGGGGATGATCCAACATCGGGATCTGTCATGATGGTTGCGGGGTTCTTGTCCCCACACGCGTGGGGATGATCCTCTGTAGCGCTTCTGACATAACTAAAACGTCGTCTTGTCCCCACACGCGTGGGGATGATCCTATCTATAGTGTACGTTTTATCGGACAGCCTTGCTTGTCCCCACACGCGTGGGGATGATCCCACAGGGAGCGGCGGTCTTTTTCCGTGACGATGCTTGTCCCCACACGCGTGGGGATGATCCCGCTATCGGTACTACTTTGACTTCGGGTGCTGTCTTGTCCCCACACGCGTGGGGATGATCCTAAAGGCATTAATTTTTTCCTCGATAGCCGCCGCTTGTCCCCACACGCGTGGGGATGATCCCTTCGTTAAGCTTTGCGTTCATCTTACAAAGAACTTGTCCCCACACGCGTGGGGATGATCCTCCAACCGTAAGCATTTTTCTTTTTCCCTTCTTCTTGTCCCCACACGCGTGGGGATGATCCTACGGAGAGATTAATGACGGCAGAAACGTTAAGCTTGTCCCCACACGCGTGGGGATGATCCTTTACAGTGTGCCGAAGCCGCTGCAGTTTTCGGCTTGTCCCCACACGCGTGGGGATGATCCCCCAAACAATCAATGCGGAAGCTTGTATGCCCCCTTGTCCCCACACGCGTGGGGATGATCCCTCTAACAAGCGTATATAACATTCTTTTTCTACGAAAATTAACCTTGTCCCCACACGCGTGGGGATGATCCTACGATCTTACCGAATGCGGAAATGTTTGGGCACTTGTCCCCACACGCGTGGGGATGATCCTATTTGCTCTTGATGTGTCTTTGATTTCGTGTTCTTGTCCCCACACGCGTGGGGATGATCCTGGGGCTATAGTTCTAATAGGGGGTGTAATACACTTGTCCCCACACGCGTGGGGATGATCCCATATGATTCTTGGGACGTGTCAGTCTGCGCTTCTTGTCCCCACACGCGTGGGGATGATCCCATAATACGGAGTACCGTCCGGAAGATATATATCTTGTCCCCACACGCGTGGGGATGATCCTAAAAATTTAGATTACTTAAATTTGGAGAAACACTTGTCCCCACACGCGTGGGGATGATCCTCGTAGTCGTACTTACTGGTCACTTGTCAGTCCCTTGTCCCCACACGCGTGGGGATGATCCCTTCAACACACCGTCTACAAGTCTAGCTATCTTCTTGTCCCCACACGCGTGGGGATGATCCTGCTATCAAACTGATACCATATATCTAAATCAACTTGTCCCCACACGCGTGGGGATGATCCCGCAATAATCCAAAATTTGACAATCAATTAAATCTTGTCCCCACACGCGTGGGGATGATCCCATAGCAATGCAACACGCTATCGGAAATCCAAGCTTGTCCCCACACGCGTGGGGATGATCCTTACCAGTAATGGTGTTACTTTACCTATGCCGACTTGTCCCCACACGCGTGGGGATGATCCGTGACAGTCAGCACACCGAAAAGGTCACAGGCTCTTGTCCCCACACGCGTGGGGATGATCCTCTTGTGGGGGTCAACAACTTTGTGCTCAAAGACTTGTCCCCACACGCGTGGGGATGATCCCAAGCTTGCCACCGTTAGTGTCGGTCAGGTCATCTTGTCCCCACACGCGTGGGGATGATCCCACCATACGCAGTATTGGCAACGTAATCATGGACTTGTCCCCACACGCGTGGGGATGATCCTCACGATTGATGACCTCTATACAGAAAAGGAGACTTGTCCCCACACGCGTGGGGATGATCCCTACAGCCCCGAAAGGGCAGAAACAACCGTTTTCTTGTCCCCACACGCGTGGGGATGATCCTCGATTTTGGAGGCACTCTGCGTTGCCTGAGAACTTGTCCCCACACGCGTGGGGATGATCCTGCTATGAAAACCGATATATCAACATTTAAAAACTTGTCCCCACACGCGTGGGGATGATCCTTTTGACCGCAGGAGATGTGCCCGAAGAGGTCACTTGTCCCCACACGCGTGGGGATGATCCCGATTTCCTCCATGTTTGCCTTGGTTACGGCGGCTTGTCCCCACACGCGTGGGGATGATCCCAGAAGGCTCGACGACATTCCTAGACCTTGAAACTTGTCCCCACACGCGTGGGGATGATCCTTCTGCGACGCAGAATTTCGGATTGCGTTAAGCCTTGTCCCCACACGCGTGGGGATGATCCCGCAAAGCGAAACGTTGAAGTCCTTGCGTCGGCCTTGTCCCCACACGCGTGGGGATGATCCGTACGGCTGTCGGTCACAGTATCTGTAGAAGCCCTTGTCCCCACACGCGTGGGGATGATCCGTTGCGCTCTAGCACCCACCCATCACCACGGAGCTTGTCCCCACACGCGTGGGGATGATCCCAAGTTTGCCGCCGTTAGTGTCGGTCAGGTCATCTTGTCCCCACACGCGTGGGGATGATCCTAATACTATCAGATACGGCAGTACCTATGCTATCTTGTCCCCACACGCGTGGGGATGATCCCTTAAAGTCGATACGCCATAGCTAAAAGGGATACTTGTCCCCACACGCGTGGGGATGATCCCGCTGACTTACCCCTCAACCTCAACGCTGTACTCTTGTCCCCACACGCGTGGGGATGATCCTATCACGAAGTGCAAACCCCGAACTTAAAGTCGACTTGTCCCCACACGCGTGGGGATGATCCCTATAGTCGCTATAGGATATAGCTGAAAAGGCACTTGTCCCCACACGCGTGGGGATGATCCCGCCATTACTGGTAATTTTTAGGCACTTATAGTCTTGTCCCCACACGCGTGGGGATGATCCTACTTATCAATGTAAGTATCAAAAATACCTATTCTTGTCCCCACACGCGTGGGGATGATCCCGGTCAGAGCAATATGCGAAACGGCGGCGGGGCCTTGTCCCCACACGCGTGGGGATGATCCCACCATAGCGACTGAGAATGCCCAGCAAATCATCTTGTCCCCACACGCGTGGGGATGATCCTAGGTAAAAAAGCTGTCATTCATCGCTTTGCAACTTGTCCCCACACGCGTGGGGATGATCCTACAGTTTTCAGGAGCGTTCAAAATATCGTCAACTTGTCCCCACACGCGTGGGGATGATCCCTTCTAACGAGATAGAACGTGCGCACACGCGTGGGGATGATCCTCTCCCCAACAGTTTGTATGCACGTCTGCTTCTCTTGTCCCCACACGCGTGGGGATGATCCCGTTGGCATTTTGTCGATAAGCAAATCCGTGATCTTGTCCCCACACGCGTGGGGATGATCCTAAGCATCACACTTTTCGTTTAAAACGTACCAGCTTGTCCCCACACGCGTGGGGATGATCCTGCTTCTGTAACTTTCATCATAAACCTTTCGTACTTGTCCCCACACGCGTGGGGATGATCCTTCTTACAGTTGGCAAGTACCATATCAGTAGCCCTTGTCCCCACACGCGTGGGGATGATCCCAGCTATGTCTTACTCGCTCAGCAAAGACAGCGCTTGTCCCCACACGCGTGGGGATGATCCTCGAGATAAACCTCGGTACATTTCCACCTGCGGCTTGTCCCCACACGCGTGGGGATGATCCTAAAGCTGTGGGCAAGGTCGTTACCGGCATAGACTTGTCCCCACACGCGTGGGGATGATTTATCGGTCAGCACGGACAGGTGACAGCGGCAAGACTTGTCCCCACACGCGTGGGGATGATCCTAAACGTCGCTGGAACGTGTCTAAATGGTGGGACTTGTCCCCACACGCGTGGGGATGATCCCGGACGGCTCACACTTAAAAGTGCAAACTTTTGCTTGTCCCCACACGCGTGGGGATGATCCATAGTCAACGGGCTGTTATTCCTGAAAAGCTGTTCTTGTCCCCACACGCGTGGGGATGATCCTTTTGTTGCTGAGTCAAATGGCGTTTTTTATCGCTTGTCCCCACACGCGTGGGGATGATCCTCATAGAAAGCTGTGAAGGATCTAATTTTTCCGCTTGTCCCCACACGCGTGGGGATGATCCTCAACCACGTTATCACCTCCGGAACAATCTTACCTTGTCCCCACACGCGTGGGGATGATGTTGGTTAGCGTATGAAAGCCAGTTTGAAACGGACCTTGTCCCCACACGCGTGGGGATGATCCTATCAAGCATCGTAATCTTGCCGGGTTCGGTCTCTTGTCCCCACACGCGTGGGGATGATCCTGTTTCAAGATCGCCGCCGTCACATAAGTAGTTCTTGTCCCCACACGCGTGGGGATGATCCTTTGAAATGCTTCGATTATAATTATTGCCGGTACTTGTCCCCACACGCGTGGGGATGATCCAATGTAGCCAACTTCAGAAATTTCTCCGCTTTCCTTGTCCCCACACGCGTGGGGATGATCCAGCGCATTGTTAGCAAAGGGAGAAATTGCGTATCTTGTCCCCACACGCGTGGGGATGATCCCTTCAACTTGTACAGTGCGTGTGGTGACTTTCACTTGTCCCCACACGCGTGGGGATGATCCTACCATTACTGGTAATTTTTAGGTACTTATAGTCTTGTCCCCACACGCGTGGGGATGATCCCTTTGCGTTCATCTTACAAAGAAACTCATAGTACTTGTCCCCACACGCGTGGGGATGATCCTTGATTGCCAAATTTTAGATTATTGCGTTTTCACTTGTCCCCACACGCGTGGGGATGATTTACGTGCGCAAGGTCGATGAAAATGTCCTCGACACTTGTCCCCACACGCGTGGGGATGATCCTTTCGGAAGTGGGCTACATTTTCGACAAGGACGCTTGTCCCCACACGCGTGGGGATGATCCTGACAAAAAAAGAGGACTGGGAAGCGGATTTCCCTTGTCCCCACACGCGTGGGGATGATCCTAATTACATACGGGTGTCGGGTGAAAACGGCATCTTGTCCCCACACGCGTGGGGATGATCCTAAAGAGTCTTGGAATAACTACACATATCGACTCTTGTCCCCACACGCGTGGGGATGATCCTGCAACAAGCTATAGGAAAGCCAAGACTTGAAACTTGTCCCCACACGCGTGGGGATGATCCCTGTGGCACAAATTGGTAAAAAAGGTGTTATTCCTTGTCCCCACACGCGTGGGGATGATCCTCATCATACTGCTTTGCTACAGTGGCATTGACTCTTGTCCCCACACGCGTGGGGATGATCCCAGGTGCTCATAACTCAAGGAGCGGTGGTGTTTCTTGTCCCCACACGCGTGGGGATGATCCTGCCGCTATCGAGTACTGCGCATATCTCTGCAACTTGTCCCCACACGCGTGGGGATGATCCGCGTTTGTCTGTGTACCAGTGTTGACCGTGGTACTTGTCCCCACACGCGTGGGGATGATCCCTCAGTGCCACCTCTCAGACCGAGCGTATCAGCCTTGTCCCCACACGCGTGGGGATGATCCGTATCGTAAAAAATCTGCGCTTGAAATCCTCGTCTTGTCCCCACACGCGTGGGGATGATCCTAAAAATGCAATAGTACAAGAAACAGATATCAACTTGTCCCCACACGCGTGGGGATGATCCTGCACACCTTTTCGATGCGACGGAAACACACTTCTTGTCCCCACACGCGTGGGGATGATCCTACTGCATATAGATTTCATCGTATGGAGCAGGACTTGTCCCCACACGCGTGGGGATGATCCCAAATACGAGGAGCTTGCAAAGGCAACGAAATTCTTGTCCCCACACGCGTGGGGATGATCCCTATCGGGATTTTTTAATTTATCCAAATGGCTTCTTGTCCCCACACGCGTGGGGATGATCCATCTCAGTGTTAAGATCGAGATTCGGATATTCGCTTGTCCCCACACGCGTGGGGATGATCCTCCTCTATCACGCTTGCAAACGCAAACTTCGTGCTTGTCCCCACACGCGTGGGGATGATCCTATGCAGAACGAAGATTTCCGTAAACAGTATGCCTTGTCCCCACACGCGTGGGGATGATCCTAGCCTAAAAACGTCATCACTTTTAGAAAGTTTCTTGTCCCCACACGCGTGGGGATGATCCCACTTTTGCGGAAAAATTAGTGCTTTTTGTCACCTTGTCCCCACACGCGTGGGGATGATCCCTTCGTAAGCGTGGCGTTTATTCTCTTGATGAGCTTGTCCCCACACGCGTGGGGATGATCCTCCAAACGTAGCCATTCTTTAAGGAGGTGAATACTTGTCCCCACACGCGTGGGGATGATCCAGAGCCTACACGCGTGGGGATGATCCGTTTTAGCACTTGCAAGGGATTTCTGAGAACCACTTGTCCCCACACGCGTGGGGATGATCCTCATACTACTTGGATTGTCGCTTATTGTTGTATCTTGTCCCCACACGCGTGGGGATGATTGTGGAAAATGTTGCTAATGCTATTGGTACAACGTCTTGTCCCCATACGCGTGGGGATGATCCTATTTTTACTAATGCGTATAATCTTTTAAATCACTTGTCCCCATACGCGTGGGGATGATTCGTTGTTCTTTGAGGTGTTACCTCTCGTTTCACACTTGTCCCCATACGCGTGGGGATGATCCTCGCCGCAGGCTTTATTTTTATACTTTCTTGAGCTTGTCCCCATACGCGTGGGGATGATCCCATACTTTCGGCGATCTCGTTAGGTGTCGCAGTCTTGTCCCCACACGCATGGGGATGATCCTGATCAGCATACAGAAATCAATACGAATATCAGCTTGTCCCCACACGCATGGGGATGATCCTTCGTCTGATTCAGTTGGAGCAGTTAAATTACGCTTGTCCCCACACGCGTGGGGATGATCCGCATTAATAAAGTATCGGCGGGTTGTGGTATCTTGTCCCCACACGCGTGGGGATGATCCTGATAGCAACAAATTCGCCACCACTAATGCCATCTTGTCCCCACACGCGTGGGGATGATCCTTATCGCCGATAACCTCAATGCTGCTGTTGCCACTTGTCCCCACACGCGTGGGGATGATCCTGCGTAACTTTATCAGAAAGTGTCTGACTTCTACTTGTCCCCACACGCGTGGGGATGAACCATATTATAGCGGAAATAATTTTTCGTCTGTAAACTTGTCCCCACACGCGTGGGATGTTCTTACATCTTTGTTTTGTGTTTTAACACATCCAGACCGCAAGCTTCTTCGAACGAACCCATTTCCTTATCATCTTGCGGAAATTTCTCTCATTTGCTCCTTCCGGTGTTTTCATCCATTCTCCTTTTCTGTATTTTTCAACCGCTTTTCTTTTGTACTCATAATCGTATTTCACAAAAATACCCTCCTTACCGGATGTCCGGCAAGGAGGGTAAATATCGCTATAACAACGGGGTTAACGTATTTTTTGAGTATATTACTTTATATCTGCGTGGTGTGCCTGAATAGACTTTACGCCGAAGTGCTTGTTCGCTTTAAGTGACTTTATACCCTCGATGCTTGCCTTAGCAGCCGCCATTGTTGTGATATAAGGCACTTTATGTCTGATAGCTGATTTACGGATATAGCTGTCGTCATTTGCACTTGTCTTACCGGCAGGAGTGTTGATGATTAGCTGAATATCGCCGTTTGCGATAGCGTCGGTGATGTTGGGTCTGCCCTCGTACATCTTGTTGATACGTTCAGCGGTGATGCCTGCTTCCTTTATCATTTCATAGCTCTTGCCTGTAGCGAGAATACGGAAACCAAGCTCGCTGAATGACTTTGCGATTTCAAGCAGCTCGGGCTTATCTCTGTCGCATACGCTGAGGAGAACTGTTCCTTCAAGAGGAAGCTTTACCTGTGTTGCCTCCTGAGCCTTGTAATATGCTTCGCCGAATGTCTGGGCAATGCCGAGAACCTCGCCTGTAGAACGCATTTCGGGACCGAGAACGGGGTCAACCTCCTGGAACATATTGAAGGGGAATACCGCTTCCTTAACGCCGTAGTGGTTGATAACCTTGTCGTGAAGCTCGGGTACGGGGGAGGGCTTGCCTGTCAGAGACGATGTGATTATCTGAGTAGCAAGCTGTACCATGTTTATATTGCAAACCTTTGATACCAGCGGTACTGTACGGGACGCTCTGGGGTTAGCTTCAAGAACATAGACAGTATCGTCTTCAATAGCGTACTGCATATTCATAAGACCGCATACATTCATTTCAACGGCAATCTTCTTTGTGTAATCCTTGATCGTTGCAACCTGCTTTTCCGTAAGGTTCATAGAGGGCAGGATACAAGCGGAGTCACCGGAGTGAACGCCTGCAAGCTCGATATGCTCCATAACAGCGGGAACAAAGCAGTTCTTGCCGTCCGAGATAGCGTCTGCCTCACACTCTGTAGCGTGGTGCAGGAAGCGGTCTATCAGTATAGGTCTGTCGGGAGTAACGCCTACTGCCGCAGACATATAGACCTTCATCATTTCATCATCGTGAACAATCTCCATACCTCTGCCGCCGAGAACGTATGAAGGACGCACCATTACGGGATAACCGATGCGGTTAGCTATTTCAAGCGCTTCGTCAACGTTTACAGCCATTCCGGATTCGGGCATCGGGATTCCGAGCTTGTCCATCATAGCACGGAAGTGATCTCTGTCTTCCGCAAGGTCGATAGTTTCAGGAGTTGTACCGAGAATGTTTACGCCGTATTTCTTAAGGTCGCTTGCAAGGTTGAGCGGTGTCTGACCGCCGAACTGAGCGATAACGCCGAGCGGCTTTTCCTTATCGTGGATCGAAAGCACATCTTCAAGGGTGAGCGGCTCAAAGTAAAGCTTATCCGATGTATCGTAGTCGGTTGAAACTGTTTCGGGGTTGCAGTTTACGATGATAGATTCAAAGCCGAGTTTTTTGAGCGCAAGCGCCGCATGAACGCAGCAGTAGTCAAATTCGATACCCTGACCTATTCTGTTCGGACCGCCGCCGAGAATCATTATCTTGGGCTTGTCGCTGACAGGACTCTTATCCTCGTCGAGATGGTAAGTAGAGTAGTAGTAAGCCGCATTATCCGTACCGCTTACATGAACGCCTTCCCACGCTTCCTTTATACCGAAGCCTATACGGGCATTTCTGATTTCTTCTTCTGTAACTTCAAGAAGTGAGCTTAAATAACGGTCGGAGAAACCGTCCAGCTTTGCCTGCTTCAGTACATCCTTTTCGGGAACAGAACCCTTGATTCTGAGCAGTGCTTCTTCTTCGTCAACAAGCTCCTTCATCTGCTGTAAGAACCAATCCTTAATCTTCGTAAGAGCGTGGATTTCTTCAATAGTTGCACCTTTACGCAGAGCCTCATATATAACAAACTGTCTTTCGCTTGTGGGGTATCTGAGCTGTGCTAAAAGTTCTTCCTTTGTCATATCGTGGAAGTTCTTTGCAAAGCCGAGACCGTATCTGTCCTTTTCAAGTGAACGTATAGCCTTCTGGAAAGCCTCTTTATAGGTCTTGCCGATGCTCATTACTTCGCCGACTGCTCTCATCTGTGTTCCGAGCTTATCCTCTGCGCCCTTGAACTTTTCAAATGCCCAACGTGCGAACTTGATTACAATATAATCTCCGTCGGGGTAATACTTGTCGAGTGTGCCGTACTTACCGCAGGGAATATCCTTGAGCGTCAGACCGCAGGCAAGGAGGGCGGAAACAAAGGCAATAGGGAAGCCTGTAGCCTTTGAAGCAAGGGCTGAAGAACGTGATGTTCTGGGGTTTATTTCGATTACAACAATACGTCCTGTTTCGGGATCACGGGCAAACTGACAGTTACAGCCGCCGATAACCTCGATGGATTCGATAATACGGTATGACATATCCTGAAGTTCTTTCTGAACATCTTCAGGAATAGTCAGCATAGGAGCGGAACAGAACGAGTCGCCCGTATGTACGCCGATGGGGTCGATGTTTTCGATAAAGCAAACGGTAATCTTGTTGTTGTCGGCATCACGGACAACCTCAAGCTCTAGCTCTTCCCAGCCGAAGATACATTCCTCAACAAGAACCTGACCTACAAGAGACGCCTGCAAGCCTCTTTCGCATACGACCTTAAGCTCGTCTACATTATAAACCATTCCGCCGCCGGCGCCGCCCATTGTATAGGCAGGACGAAGAACAACAGGGTACTTGAGTTCCTCGGCTATCTTGACAGCTTCATCGACTGAATAGGCAACCTCGCTTCTCGGCATGCCGATACCGAGATCCTTCATCGCATTCTTGAATTCGATACGGTCCTCGCCTCGTTCGATAGCGTCAACCTGAACGCCGATTACCTGTACGTTGAACTTTTTCAGTACGCCTGCCTTGTCAAGCTCAGAGCAGAGATTAAGTCCGGACTGACCGCCGAGGTTGGGAAGAAGCGCATCGGGACGTTCCTGCTCGATAATCTGGGTAAGTCTGTCAAGATTCAGAGGTTCGATGTAAGTTATATCTGCAACATCGGGATCTGTCATGATGGTTGCGGGGTTTGAGTTTACAAGAACTATCTCGTAACCTAGCTTCTTGAGCGCTTTACAAGCCTGTGTGCCTGAATAGTCAAACTCGCACGCCTGACCGATGATAATAGGACCGGAACCTATTATCATAATTTTGTTAATGTCCTGTCTTTTTGGCATATTTCTCTTCCTTACCGCACTTTTGCTGTGCGAAAATTTTATTTGCCGTATTGTTGGCATATTTTATTAGGATAATAATATCACAAAATCCGACAGAATGCAATAGAAATCTTCTTAATTAAGGAAGATTTCAGACGTTGATAAGCTTAACATTAAATCAACATTTCTTACCGAATGTTAAGTTCACGATAAAATAAAGCCGACCCGCTGAAAGGTCGGCTGACAATATCCGGTTATGCTTTTTCAAATATAAGAATCTTCTGTGCGATTTTCTTTAAAAAAGGTAGCTTTCTGAACGGCTTCAATACCGGCATTATAACTGACATACCACGGATGATATCGTCATTTTTTACACATCTGAAACCGTCTGCCGCTTTACCTAAATCATCAAAGGTGTCAGCACCGAACACGAATTTTGCACCGGTGTCCTGAATTGATTTTTCGGTATGCTCCTTGTTTACCCATTTTTTAGCAAGGCACTCCATAAGCACTGTCGCATTATCGAATTTGTCTCTGATGATTGACAGCATCTGAGCGTTTTCATCAGAGGTAAGGTACATTGAAAGACCTTCTATTATAAAGAGCATTTTCCCTCTTTTAATAACCTTATCAGCCCAAGCGGGATCGGTTGCGGAGATGCCTATCGTAGACACCCTGCCTGATTCGTGATATATAGCATCACGCACCTCTATAGTTTCGGGCAGATCGACATTGTACCATGTGATCCTGCCGTTATCCATACGGTAAAATCTTGTATCAAGTCCGCAGGCTATGTTTACAACTGTGCAGTCCGGATTTTTGTTGATGAAATCTTTTACAAGTTCGTCGAACACGATCGTTCTTGCAATAACGCCGTCGCTCATAGTAGAATCCTTTTCCGCTTTTGAAAAGTCATAGTTTATCTTATTGACAAGTTCTATAGCCTTGGCATCGTAAAATTTAGCGTTCTTTTTTCTTGAATACTTTGCTCTTGCATAAAAACTCTGTAGCATAGTTTCTGCTGAGCCTGTAAGCAGAGGATTGATTTTATTGTTTTCCATATTATCACCGCATCTTAATTAAAAATTTCTTGAGTTAAATAACACTAACCAAAAATATTTTAACACAAAATCACAATTGTGTCAACAATGAAGCGTTATCTTCGCTGAATTGGAGCAGAATAAAATATGAACGGATACTAAGGAAGATGTTTTTGTGATGATTTTCAAATTATGAGAAAGAAATATTAAAAAAAGACTTGACAAAGGAGTCAGGATTTGTTATAATAAATCACGTTGTGAAAACAACTCAAAAGTTTTATAGCTTTTGAGCCACTAGCTCAGGCGGCAGAGCACCTGCCTTTTAAGCAGGGTGTCCCGGGTTCGATTCCCGGGTGGCTCACCAACAATCCCTTTAGCAATGCGGATTTGCGCAGTTGCTAAGGGGATTTTTTGTATTCGCTGTATGAGTTTTTTTCATATATCAATCAGGCAGGGTGTCCCGGGGGAGTATGAAAACTTTCAGAAATTTTACGACAAAACTTGACATCAGGGCTGATATAGTATAATATATAGTTATAATTATCAGAAAAGAGAACTGTATGACCAAAAAGGAAAGAGCAGGGCTTGTTATAGAAGGGCTTGCAGAGTGTTACCCGGATGTGAAATGCGCTCTTGTTTATAAAAAGCCGCATGAGCTTCTGATAGCAACAAGGCTTTCTGCACAGTGTACCGATAAACGCGTTAATTTGGTTACGCCGGCACTGTTTGAAAGATTTTCGGATATTGACAGCTTTGCGGCGGCTGAACCCGATGAAATAGCTGAATATATACATTCCTGCGGACTTTACAAGACAAAGGCTGTCGATATAGTTATGATGTGTCGTATGCTCCGTGACGAGTTCGGCGGGAAAGTCCCCGATACTATAGAACAGCTTATAAAGTTGCCGGGTGTTGGCAGAAAAACCGCAAATCTTATAGTCGGTGATTTATACGGAAAGCCTGCACTTGTATGTGACACACACGTCATACGGCTCAGCGGCAGACTGGGACTTACAGACGGTACAAAAGACGCACTGAAAGCGGAAAAACAGCTTGCTGCTGTAATTCCGCCTGAAGAAAGACTGATGTTGTGTCACAGACTTGTATGGCATGGTCGGCTTGTTTGCAGTGCAAGATCCCCGCAGTGTAACGAATGTAAGCTGAGTGCTTATTGTAAATTCTTTTCGGGTGAAAAATAAAAGCTTGGAGTGAGTGTTATGAAAGGAAAGGTGCGCAATGCAGTCATTATCTGCGCAGGCGTGCTAATCCTTACTGTAATGCTCACTGTTGTTTTATATTATTATGAGGATAAGTCAAAGCGCGATAACGCATGGATCTATTCTGCAACAGAAGGATCAACATCCTTTGAAAGCAGTTATACGAAAAAAGCCGATATAAACAAAGCCGATTTTGATACACTTTCACAGGTAAAAGGTATAGGCAGACAGGTCGCATATGATATATTGAATTATCGTGACAATGTAGGAAGAATTTCTTCCATGTATGAACTGAAAGCTATCCATTCTGTCGATAATGAAGTGTACGGAATATTGTGCGACTGTTTTACCGTTACCGGCAGTAACAGCTATTACGGCAACAATGAATCGTACAGCGTGACTAAGATAAATATCAATACCGCACAGGCAGATCAGCTTATGACGGTTGACGGAGTAACACAGGAGATAGCCGAAAGCGTAATTGCTTACCGTAATTCTCACGGCAGCTATAAATTGGTAGCGGATCTGCTTGATGTAGATGGTATGACCATAACGCTGTACAACAGCATTTCTGACCAATTCACAGTGTAAATACATCGAATATTGCCAAAAACTATTGATTTTGCGGCGCTGATTTGTTATAATATGATAAATAAAGCACGACTGCTTTATGATATTGGCATTTAAGAAATATATATGCGTTACGGAGGTCAGTATGGATTATAATATCAAAGATGTTTCCGGCAGACTGAAAAGCACAAGAGAATATCTTGATATTTCTGTCGGTGAAATGGCAAGCAAGACAAATGTCACAACAGAAGAATATATTTCACTTGAAAACGGAGAAAAGGATTTTTCGCTTTCGTTCCTTAATGAAGCCGCAAACGCACTCGGCATCGAGCTTGTAGAGCTGCTTACGGGAGTTACGCCCAAGCTAAACACATATTCTATAGTCCGCAAGGATAAAGGTCTTCCTATCGAACGCCGTGAAAGATTTGCGTATCAGCACCTTGCTTATCTTTTCAAGAACAAGAAGATCGAACCGTTGCTGGTTACAGCGCCGTATGACGAGGAAGAGCAGAACAAACCGATACACCTTTCTGTGCATGACGGTCAGGAAATGGACTACATAATATCGGGAACATTGAAGTTTCAGATAGGCGACCATGTTGAGATAGTGAACGAGGGTGACTGCATTTATTATGACAGTATGAATCCTCACGGAATGATTGCTGTTGACGGTAAGGAATGTAAGTTCCTGGCTATACTCATATGACCGTAATAATCTGAAGGAAACGGAAAGAAGAATAAATGGAACAGGTTAAAAATTACTATAAGAGATTTGTAAAAGAAGGCTTTGATGAGAACGGAATATTGAATAAGTTCGAGATAGATTGTCCCGATAATTATAATTTCGGTTATGATATAATTGATAAATTCGGTGAGATCGATCCCGACAGAAGAGCGCTTATCCACATTGATTTACAGGAGAACCGCCACGATTTTTCATATTCTCAGCTTTCAAGATTATCTACTCAGGCGGCAAATCTTTTTGCTTCATACGGCATAAAAAAGGGCGACAAGGTAATGCTGGTACTTAAGAGAAACTATCAGTTCTGGATCGCAATAATCGGTCTTATAAAGCTTGGCGCAGTTGCCATTCCGGCGACACATCTGCTTACAACTCATGACTTTACTTACCGTTTTGAACGTGCAAGTGTAAAGGCTATCGTATGTACCGGATATAATCCTGATATTGCTTTATATGTTGACGAGGCGCAGAAAGAGATTCACGCAGACGGTCTTATAAAGTTTATGGCAAACGGCGAAAAGGACGGTTGGATTTCTTTTGACGATGAGATAAGAAATATGCCTGAAACTATGGAACGTGTACAGACCGATACAAGAGAGCATATGCTCCTTTACTTCACATCGGGTACAACAGGCTATCCCAAGATGGTCGTTCATAACCACAGATATGCGCTTGCACACATACAGACTGCGGCGCACTGGCAGAATGTTGATCCTGACGGCGTTCATCTGACAATATCAGATACAGGCTGGGGAAAAGCCGCATGGGGCAAGCTGTTCGGTCAGATGTCGGTCGGAGCTTGTGTATTTGTATATGATTTTGACAAGTTCATACCGACAGATATGCTCAGAATAATGCAGAACTACAAGATTACGTCATTCTGTGCGCCGCCGACTATGTTCCGCTTCTTTATAAAAGAAGGACTTGAAAATTATGATCTTTCGAGCCTTAAATATTCAGCTATCGCAGGCGAGGCACTTAATCCCGAGGTATACAACAAATGGCTTGAGTACACGGGACTAAAGCTTATGGAAGCTTTCGGTCAGACCGAATCCACGGCGCTGCTTGCAAATCTTGTCGGTATGACGCCTAAGCCCGGTTCTATGGGCAAGCCTACACCGCTCTATGATGTTGACATTGTCGATGATGACGGAAATCCGGTGCCTGTCGGAGAAGTCGGTGAAATAGTAGTCCGTGCCGAGCGTGGCAAGGACGGTCTTTTTGACGGCTATTACCGTGATGAAGAGCTTACCGCTCAGGCATGGCATGACGGACTGTATCATACAGGCGATACCGCTTGGAAGGACGAGGACGGCTACTTCTGGTATGTCGGAAGAAACGATGATGTTATTAAGGCGAGCGGTTACCGTATAGGACCTTTCGAAATCGAAAGTGTTCTTATAGCTCACCCGTCTGTACTTGAATGCGCTATTACGGGTGCGCCCGACCCGATAAGAGGTCAGGTAGTAAAGGCGACCGTAGTTCTTGCAAGAGGTTATGAGCCGTCTGAAGAGCTGAAAAAAGAATTGCAGAACTTTGTAAAGAAAAATACAGCGCCTTACAAGTATCCGAGAATAGTTGAGTTTGTCGATGAACTTCCCAAGACTATCAGCGGCAAGATAAGACGTGTTCAGATCCGTAATGAGGATAACAAGAAAAACAGCTGATGAAAATTCGCCGCAGGTAATGCTTGCGGCGAAAAATTTTAATATATCAAGAGGAATTTATGGAGTATTATATCTATCTGCTTCAGATATTCGGCGGCGGAAACCCGAAGATACACGAGGTTATAAGAGCCTGCGGAAATGTGCAAAATGCGTATGAGCGGATAAGCGGAGGCGATATGTCGCTGATACCGTCCAACAGACGGGACAATGCAAGACAAGCAACGCTTGAACGCTCAAAGGCTATTATCAACTATTGCAGAGAAAATAATATCGGCATTGTGACGATCGACGACAAAGATTATCCCGACAATCTTAAGAATATATTTGATCCGCCTGTTGTGCTTTTTGTGTCGGGAAACATAAGTTGTCTTGATAAAAAGCTTGCAATAGCCGTGGTAGGTCCCAGAGAGCCGTCTGTAAACGCAGTACGAATGGCAGAGAATATCTGCTATAACCTTGCGAGATGCGATATTGTGCTTGTCAGCGGTTTTGCAAAGGGGATAGACAGAATAGCGCACAACAACAGTATCCGTCACGGAAAGCCGACCGTTGCCGTGCTTGCCTGCGGTATGACTGTTGACTATCCCGCCGGTTCATTCGGGCTCAGAAAAGAGATAACCGACAACGGCGGAGCGATCATATCCGAACTTCTGCCGGATACGCCTTGTAATTCGGACTATTTTAAGTTCAGAAACCGCATAATATCGGGACTGTCGCAAGGAACGGCGGTTGTCGGTGCGTATAACCACAGCGGTAGTCTGCTTACTGCAAATCACGCATTTGAGCAGGATCGGGAGCTGTTTTTCACAGTGCCTGAAGATACGCTGGACAGGCGTTATAGCCGGATTGTAAGATATCTGCGTGATGGCGCTCATCTGGTGTTTGATTTTTATGATATAGTAAATGAATTCTATCCGACTTATCGTGATGTGATTGATGATACCTATCTTGACAAAGAACAGCTGACAAGCTTTGTTATGCATAATGAACAGGAAGAAAAAACGTCCGCAACAGTAAGATCCGTGCCGACCGATGAAACGGTGCAAATCACACAGCCAACGATTACGGCAAAGGATAATACTTCTTTGAAGAAAGTGAAATCAGCTGACATACCTCGTTTTAAAATCACAAGTGTGACGGATAAAGAAAAAGAGATAGACTATTTTCGTGTTACGCCGGAAAACGTACTAAAAAAGCGCAGAAAAGTCACAAAACCAAAATCGGAAATCAAACCGGTTGCAGAAACAAAAACCATAGTCGAACATCCGATAAGACCCGCCGAAACCGAAAGTGTCGTATATATCCGTGAAAATGTCACAGAACAGAGCAGTGGCACAACGGCAAATGCAGAAAACATAACAGCTGCAGCAGAGATACTGGGCATCATCGCAAACAGTGACGGAGTAACGCTTGATGCGTTGCTTTCTACTTGCGGCTTATCATTCGGGGAACTCAGCGAGATACTCGCCGACCTTGAAATAAGCGGCGCTGTATCCTGCGGTGCAGGCGGAATATATACGGTAAAGAAGGAGCGGTAATGAATCGTTCACAGCTTGACAAATACATAACCGACTATTACGGCGTTACAGCCGAAAGATTGTTTGAAAAGAATCCCGGTTTTAAGGTGTATCGTCATAATGATACGAAAAAGTGGTTCGCTATGATAATGGATCTGCCTGAAAGCAGGTTCGGACTTGACGGACAGGAAATTATAGATGTCGTCAATCTCAAGTGCGACCCTATCCTTATCGGGTCGCTGAGGCTTGAGCAGGGCTTTTATCCTGCGTATCATATGAATAAGGAAAACTGGATAACGGTCGCCCTTGATGAAAGCGTATCCGATGAAAAACTAAGGATGCTTGTCGATATGAGTTATGAACTGACAAGGAAAAAACTCAGAAGAAAAAATAAGTAAAGAATACCGCCCGTGAATGCAGTGAGCAAACACGGGCGGTAAATGTTTTATTTACTTTCTCATAAGTCTTAATGAATTGAAGATAGCGATTATCGAAACGCCTACATCTGCGAAAACAGCCGCCCACATATTAGCAAGACCTAAAACGCCGAGTACCTGAATTATCAGCTTTACGCCGAGTGCAAATATGATATTCTGGAGAACTATGCGGTTTGTTTTTTTGCTGATTGCAAACGCATCGGCAAGCTGCATTGGGTCGTCCTTCATAAGAACGCAGTCTGCGGTTTCAATAGCACTGTCCGCACCTGAGCCGCCCATTGCAACGCCTATATCGGCTGATGCGATAACCGGAGCGTCATTTATGCCGTCGCCTACAAACATTACCTTTTCCTTGTCTGAAAGCTCCGACTTCATCTTAAGCGTAATTTCGCTCTTGTTTTCGGGGAGAAGCTCTGCGTAGTAATCTGTGATACCGAGTTTTTCAGCCGCCGCAGCCGCCGCAGATTTATTGTCGCCTGTGAGCATTACAACCTTCACGCCGTGATTTTTAAGCATCTTTACGGCTTCAGCCGAGTGTTCCTTAGGCATATCTGCGATTTCGATAAGACCTGCATATTTATTGTCTACAGCCACATAAAGCACTGTGCCGTTTGCTTCGGGGCAGTTTATGCTGTAGTCAGCCATAAGTCTGCTGTTACCGCAGAGAACGGTCACACCTGAAATCACAGCCTTGATGCCTTTGCCGGCTATCTCGCTGCACTCGGTAATCTGCGACTGGTCAATATCCGCACCGTATGCTTTTCTTACCGAAACGGCTATCGGGTGGTTGGAGTTGCTCTCGGCATAAGCCGCATATCGTAACAGATCATCCTTGCTCATTCCTGCCGGCTCTGTCCTTGTAACCTCAAACTGACCTTTTGTAAGCGTGCCTGTCTTATCGAACAGTACGACCTTAGCCTTTGAGATTGCTTCAAGGTAGTTACTGCCTTTTACAAGTATGCCCTTTGACGAAGCCTTGCCGATACCTGCAAAGTATCCGAGCGGAACAGAAATGACAAGCGCACAGGGGCAGGAGATTACGAGGAAGATAAGACCTCTTTGTACCCACGTTCCGAAATCAAAGCCGGTGAACAGGGGAGGGATAAGCGATATTATCACCGCCGCAAGTACGACTATGGGGGTGTAGTATTTTGCAAATACCGAGATGAAGTTTTCCGTCTTTGTCTTTTTCTCAACGGCGGACTCGACCATCTGAAGCATTTTGTATACCGTGCTGTCGGTGAATTGACGTGTTGTTTTAAGCGTGATAACACCTGAAATGTTGATTGCGCCTGCGGGGACTTCATCGCCTATCGTAATATCTCTCGGTAAGCTCTCGCCTGTGAGGGCTGATGTATCTATTGATGTGTTACCGCTTTCGATAATACCGTCAAGCGGTATCTTTTCGCCGGGCTTTACTCTTATTATACTGCCTGTTTCAACGTTTTCGGGATCGACCGTTATATATTCGCCGTCAATAAGAACATCGGCTGTTTCGGGCTTTGTCTTGATAAGAGAAGATATGCTTCTTCTTGACTTGTTCACGGCTATTGACTGGAAAAATTCGCCGACAGTGTAGAACAGCATAACGGCGACCGCTTCTTCGTATTCTCCGAGTACGATAGCGCCGATGCTTGCTATAAGCATAAGCGTGTTTTCGTTGAAGAAATTCTTCTTTGCTATTGCTTTTATTGAAGTGATTGCTACCTCAAGTCCGCAGATAACATAAGCCGCAAGATACATCGAAAGTATCGCTATCTTAGGCACAAGCTGCTCTGTACCGATAGTTTTTTCAAGGATAAAAGCAACTATGAACAGAATGCCTGCACTTATCATCTTGACTATATCTTTAGTATAGCTTACCTTTTTCTCAACGTGGTTTTCCTTTTCGCTGACCGTTACATCCGGTTCAACGGCAGTTACCGTTGCTGTTACCTGCTTTAACAGCTCCTTGTCGGAGATTATCTTTGACGGTGTTACGGTAAGCTCCTTTTTGATGAAATTCATCTTTGCGCCGTTCGCATAATCCGACTTTTCAACAGCCTCTCTTACTTCTTCCGCACACTGTGCGCAGTCAAGGCCGTCTATTATATATTTCTTTTCCTTGAAACTCTGTCTTTCTCTGACGGTTACATCGGGTTCGTGCTTTGCGACAACTTCGGTGACCGTTGTCATAAGTTCATCGGGCGAACACGAATTCTCCGTTTCAACGGTAAGCTCCTGCTTCATAAAGTTCATACCCGCCGATTTCACACGTTCGTCCTTTTCAACTTCCGCACGGATCTCCTCTGCACAGTGAGCGCAGTCAAGACCTTCTAAAATATAGATTCTTTTCATAAGCTACCACCTTTGATATGCTTGAAGTTTTGAACAATTGAGTAACTGTTCAAATGTATTGCCCGAAAAAACAGGAGATGCAATCTCCTTTGATTTTTTCCGTTTTACTCCATAATATGCTCAAGCGCATTGCTGAACACCGTGTTTACATGGTTGTCACTGAGCATATAGTAAACGACTTTGCCTTGCTTTTCACTGCGTACAAGCTCTGCCTGCCGTAATACTCTCAGCTGGTGAGAAATTGCAGATGCTGTCATTCCGAGCAGGGCGGCGAGGTCACACACGCACATTTCTGATTGTGACAGCGAGTAGAGGATTTTTATCCTTGTTTCATCGCTTATAGCCTTGAAGAACATTGACAGCTTTTCAAACTGCATCTGTTCAAGCATTCTCTCACGCACATAGTTTACTATGTCCTCGTGTATCACATTGCAGTTACAGAATTCGTTTTCGTCTTTTGTTGTGATATTTTCCGACTTTCCTGATTTGCTGACCGCCATTTTAACCTCATTTCATTTGAACGGTTGTTCAACTGTTTGTATTATAACACCGTCATACTGCATTGTCAATAGTTTCTTTATGATTTTTTGCTTTTTCTGCAAAATATTTTTCAGCTATACAGGAAAAAAATGCCGTCTTATCGCTTTCCGTAAAATCCTTATCGTCAAGGAGCGCTTCGACCTCGGATAAAACCTCGTCGGCTTTCTCTCTTGTTTCTGTCGGAGAAGTGCCGTTGAAATACAGCTTTTCATCTCCTGACAGTATCAGATCCACCGTGTCATCCGTCAGCAGTTCTTCGCTGACGCCGAGCAGTACCGCCATATCCGACAGTGTCTTTGCCCTCGGGGTCCTTGCACCGCTTATATAGTTTGCCAGCGCCCTGTAGGTTATGGAAATGGCTGCCGCAAAATCGGTCTTTTTATAGCCGTTTCTTTTAATAAGTATTTCCAGCTTGTCCTTAAGTTCCATAATTCCTCCGACTGAATTTCCTTTTACTATTATTATATCCTTACATTTACGGCTTGTCAATCAAAAAAATACATAAAAATTCGCTAAAATTCAACAATTATTCATTATATACAGTATATTATGCAGTTTCGTGCATAAAAATACTTGACTTTGAAGTGAAAAGGTGTATAATATTCAATGTGAGTTACATCAGAAAGCAGAACGCCCGAAAGCGTCTGTGAGATAGAAAGGAAATAAAAAAATGGCTAAAGAGATCAAAAAGATTGTACTTGCTTATTCAGGCGGACTTGATACGTCCATCATCATTCCGTGGTTACACGAGAATTATCCCGGCTGTGAAGTAATCTGCGTAGCAGGTAACGTAGGACAGGATTCTGAAATAGTAGGTCTTGAAGAAAGAGCTAAGAAGACAGGCGCATCCAAGCTCTACATAGAAGATATACAGGACGAATTCGTAAACGACTTCATATTCCCCACACTCAAGGCAGGCGCTAAGTACGAGGGTTATCTGCTCGGTACTTCATTCGCTCGTCCTCCTATAGCTAAAAGACTTGTTGAGATAGCTAAGAAGGAAGGCGCTGACGCTATCTGCCACGGCTGCACAGGTAAGGGTAACGACCAGGTACGTTTTGAGCTTACTATAAAGGCTCTCGCACCTGAGCTTGAGATAATCGCTCCCTGGAGAATATGGAATATCAAGTCAAGAGATCAGGAAATCGAGTATGCAGAGGCACACAATGTTCCGATAAAGATTACCCGTGAAACAAACTACTCAAAGGATATGAACCTCTGGCACTTATCGCACGAAGGTCTTGACCTTGAAGACCCTGCAAATGAACCCCAGTATAATAAGAAGGGCTTCTTAGAGCTCGGCGTTTCACCCGAACAGGCTCCCGACAAGCCCACATATGTTACAATACACTTTGAAAAGGGTATCCCTACAGCGCTTAACGGTGAAGAGATGGACGGCGTAAAGCTTATCAAGACTCTTAACAAGCTCGGCGGCGAGAACGGCATCGGTCTGTTTGACGTTGTTGAAAACAGACTTGTAGGTATGAAGTCAAGAGGCGTTTACGAAACTCCCGGCGGAACTATCCTTTATCACGCTCACGAAGTTCTCGAAACTATCTGTCTTGATAAGGAAACACAGCACTACAAGTACGGTCTTGCACAGAAGTATGCAGACATCGTATATAACGGTCAGTGGTACACACCTTTAAGAGAGGCTATGGACGCTTTCGTTGACAAGACACAGGAAACTGTTACAGGCGACGTTAAGCTCAAGCTCTACAAGGGTAACATCATCAATGCAGGCGTTACATCACCCTACACACTGTACAGCGAAGACTTTGCTTCATTCGGTGAGGACGATGTTTACGATCAGACAGATGCAAAGGGCTTTATCAACCTGTTCGGTCTGCCGATAAAGGTCAAGGCTCTGCTTGACGCTGAGAGAAACAATAAGTAAGCTTTAAAAGCGTTACGGTAAATCCCGCAAGGTGTAAAACTATGCCTTGCGGCTTTTACGGTTTTATAAGATACGTTTTAAAACACGGTTCGTACCGGCTTTACGGTCGGTACGGCTGTATTTTAAAAAGTGTTTTAATTACTTTTATATTTATAACGGAAAAAACAAGACGCTTTTTGCGTTATGAACATAAAACTGAAAGGAAATAACAGTATGTCTAAAATGATGTGGGCGGGAAGATTTTCAAAGGAGGTTGACTCAAAGGTCAACGATTTCAATTCTTCCATCTCATTTGATGCAAGAATGTACAAGCATGATATAAAAGGCTCTATAGCACACGCAACCATGCTCGGCGAGTGCGGCATTATCGATCCTGCGGACAGCAAGGTGATAATAGAAGGTCTTAACGGAATTTTAAGCGATATTGAAAACGGAAAGCTTCATTTCGATCCCAATGCGGAAGATATTCATATGTTCGTTGAGGCTGAGCTTACCGCACGAATAGGCGATGCGGGAAAGCGTCTGCACACCGCAAGGAGCAGAAACGATCAGGTGGCTCTGGATATAAAGCTCTATCTCAAGGATGAAGTCGATGAGATTGCAAAGCTTGTCCGTGAGCTTATTAACACGGTTATAGATATTGCAAAGCAGCATACAGAAACGGTAATGCCCGGCTACACCCATTTACAGCGTGCACAGCCTGTTACATTCGCACATCATCTTATGGCATATGCACAGATGCTGACAAGAGATCTGACAAGACTTGCAGACTGCAAGGAAAGAATGGATGTAATGCCGCTCGGTTCGTGTGCGCTTGCAGGCACTACATATCCTCTTAACAGAAAGAGAACCGCCGAACTTCTCGGTTTCAGGGATATTACGATGAACAGCCTTGACGGCGTATCCGACAGGGATTTCTGCATTGAGCTCTGCTCCGATATTTCGATGCTTATGATGCACCTTTCGAGATTTTCGGAAGAGATAATCATGTGGTGCTCGTGGGAGTTCAAGTTTATTGAACTTGACGATGCATATTCTACAGGCAGTTCGATAATGCCCCAGAAGAAGAACCCCGATGTTACGGAACTTATAAGAGGCAAGACGGCAAGAGTATACGGCGATCTGCAGACGCTTCTTACAATGATGAAGGGACTTCCGCTTGCATATAACAAGGATATGCAGGAGGACAAGGAGGCAATATTTGACGCTGTAGATACGGTAAAGCTGTGTATCTCGACATTTATCCCGATGCTTGCGACTATGACGGTACTTAAAGACAATATGCGTACCGCCGCCGCAAAGGGCTTTATCAATGCTACAGACTGTGCTGACTATCTGGTAAAGAAGGGACTTCCTTTCAGAACGGCATATAAGATAACCGGTACACTCGTTGCACTTTGCATAGAGAAGAATACTACGCTTGAACAGCTCCCGATAGAAGAATACAAGAAGCTGTGCGAAACGTTTGATAATGACGTATATGACGCTATCAGCCTTGATACCTGCGTTATGCAAAGAGGCGTTGACGGCGGACCCGCTCCCGATGCGGTAAAGCGTCAGATAGCAGAACTTGAAGGCAGACTGGGCGGTATCAACATCTGATGATAACTTATGAATACAGATTGCCGCACGATATAAATTCGTTCAGACGAAGCGTAGGCTGGTATGAGCTTTCGCCAAGACAGCTTAACTGTGCGCTTAAAAGCTCGGTGTTTGCGATAACGGCGCTTAACGGAGAAAAGGAAGTCGGCTCGGCAAGGGTAGTCGGCGACGGAGGCTATCAGTTCTTTATCAGCGATGTTATTGTACGTCCCGAATATCAGGGACAGGGAATAGGCAGAGAGATGCTTTCAAGGCTTATGGATAAAGCGTTGTCGGTCGCTGACGAGGGCGAAACGATAATGATAAATCTTATGGCGGCAAAGGATAAAGAGCCGTTCTACGAAAAGCTCGGATTTATGCGCAGGCCTAATGATGAACGTGGCTGCGGAATGACAAGATTTCTTAAAAAATAAGAGGTGCTTATATGAGCGTAAAGGTGTATATTGACGGTCAGGAAGGAACGACCGGACTTAAAATTCTCGAACGTTTCAAGGACAGGAACGATATTGAAATAATGAAGATAGATGAGGACAAGCGAAAGGATAACGATGAGCGTAAGAAGTTTATATGCTCGTCCGATTTCACGTTCCTTTGTCTGCCCGATGCCGCCGCAAGAGAGGCGGTAGAGCTTGCGAAGGGCAGTAACGTCCGTATTATAGATGCTTCTACGGCACATCGGACAAATCCCGACTGGGCATACGGTTTTCCCGAACTTTCAAAGCAGCACAGGGAAAAGATAGCGGCTTCATCGAGAGTGGCTGTTCCCGGCTGCTATGCAAGCGGTTTTATTTCGCTTGTATATCCTCTTGTAAAGGCAGGTATAATGCCGAGCGATTATCCTGTTGTCGCTCATGCGGTATCCGGTTACAGCGGAGCGGGAAAGAAGGCTATCGCGGTGTACGAAAGCGACGAAAAGCCCGAAGAATTTTACAGCCCCAGACAGTATGCGCTTCCTCAGGAGCATAAGCATTTACCTGAAATGATGAAGATAAGCGGACTTGATTACAAGCCTGTGTTCAATCCTCTGATATGCGATTATTTCAGCGGTATGGTCGTAACTGTTCCGGTTCTCACAAGACTTTTGCCGAAGAAATATACGCTTGCCGATATTCATAAGGCTTTCTCCGAGCATTATGCAGACGCAAATCTTGTAAAGGTAATGCCTGTTATGGGTGATGGTGTGCTTGAAAACGGCTTCCTTGCCGCAAACACATTATCGGGTAAGAACAATATGGAGATATTCGTTTGCGGAAACGATGAACGTATAGTGCTTTGCTCAAGACTTGATAACTTAGGCAAGGGCGCAAGCGGTGCGGCTGTTCAGTGCCTTAACATAATGATGGGCATTGACGAAACGACCGGACTTGTATAATAAGTGAGGTAATAACAATGGTTGAATTTGATAATTATAAATTAGTGGACAAGGGCGTATGCGCCGCAAAAGGCTTTAAGGCGGGCGGTATAAACGTTGGTATAAAGCCCGGCTCGAAAAAGCGTGACCTTGCTGTGATAAGCTGTGACACAAAGTGTACTGCGGCGGCAATCTACACACAGAACAAGGTGAAGGGCGCACCTATAACCGTTACAAAGGAACACCTTAAGAACGGCATCGCTCAGGCTGTTATCGTAAACAGTGGTAACGCAAACACCTGTAACTCAAACGGCATTGAGATTGCAGAGCAGATGTGCGAGCTTTGCGCAAACGAACTCGGTATCGATAAGAATGATATGATAGTAGGCTCTACGGGCGTTATCGGACAGAAGCTGTCGATCGACCCTGTGAAGAACAATATCAAGACTCTTGTAGACAGCATAAGCGAGGACGGAAGCTCGCTTGCGTGCGAGGCGATAATGACGACCGATACACGCAAAAAGGAACTTGCGGTAGAGTTTACGCTTGACGGCAAGACCTGTCATATCGGCGGTATCAGCAAGGGCAGTGGTATGATAAATCCCAATATGGCTACAATGCTTGCTTTTATCACAACCGATGTAAAGATAAATGCGGAGCTTCTGCATAAGGCACTGAAAAGGACAGCGGACATTACTTACAATATGGTAAGCGTGGACGGTGATACGTCCACAAACGATACACTGTGCATAATGGCGTCGGGACTTGCAGGCAACAAGGAAATAACGGCAGAGGACAAGGATTATGAAGTGTTCATAAACGGTCTTTACGCTGTAATGATGAACCTTGCAAGAGAAACCGCCCGTGACGGCGAGGGCGCAACGAAGCTGATGGAATGCGTTGTTGACCACGCACCTACAGAAGCTGTTGCAAAGAGCGTTGCACTGTCTGTTATAAACAGCAGTCTTTTAAAGGCGGCTATATTTGCGGCGGACGCTAACTGGGGACGTATTCTCTGTGCGATAGGTTATGCCGAGGGCGATTTTGATATTTCGAAGGTCGAGGTCGTTCTGTCATCTTCAAAGGGCAGTGTAAAGGTCTGCGAGAACGGCGCAGGTGTTGACTTCTCGGAAGACGAGGCATTCAAGATACTTTCCGAAGATGAAATTGTTATCATGATCGATATGCACGACGGTGCCGATAAATCGGTAGCGTGGGGCTGCGATCTGACTTATGAATATGTAAAGATAAACGCAGAATACAGAAGCTGACACCGAAAGGACAAAAGAAGATGGAACTTGAAAACGAAAAGAGAGCAAGTATACTCAGCGACGCACTTCCTTATATACAGCAGTATTCAAACAAGGTAGTAGTAGTCAAGTACGGCGGTAACGCAATGACAAACGACAGGCTGAAGCAGGCGGTTATGTCCGACCTTGTTCTGCTGTCGCTCTGCGGTATCAAGATAGTGCTTGTACACGGCGGCGGACCCGAAATAAACGCAATGCTGAAAAAGGTCGGCAAGGAGAGCAAGTTCGTAAACGGTCTTCGTTACACCGATGAAGAAACGATAAACATCGTTCAGATGGTACTTTGCGGTAAGGTAAACAAGGATCTTGTCGATCTGCTTTACAGCCACAAGGGCAGAGCGGTAGGTCTTTGCGGTCTTGACGACCATATGATAGAGGCGGAACAGCTCGATCCGGATTTAGGTCTTGTAGGCGAGATCACGCAGGTAAACGTAAGCCTTATAAACGATGTTCTCGAAAAGGGCTATATCCCTGTAATTTCGACCGTTGCGGCAGGCAAGGACGGTACTGTTTACAATATAAATGCGGATACGGCGGCGGCAAGAATCGCGGCTGAGATGAAATCCGAAAACCTTATCCTTATGACAGATATAAAGGGACTTCTTGAGGATAAGGACGATGACAGCACGCTTATACATACTGTCGGAGTTTCAGAAGTGCCTTATCTCAAAAAGCAGGGCATAATCTCAGGCGGTATGATACCTAAGATAGATTGCTGTGTTGAGGCTGTCCGCAGAGGTGTAAAGAAAGCGAATATCATTGACGGCAGAATACCTCATTCAATACTTATAGAGCTGCTTACAAACGAGGGCGCAGGTACTATGATTATCTAAGGCACCGATGCAGGCGGAAAGGACAGATATGAATACTATAGACAAATTCAATTCTCATATAATGGGATCATACGGCAGGCTGAATGTTGTTCTTGACAAGGGCGAGGATGATAAGGCGATTGACGAGAACGGCAAGACGTATATAGATTTCGGCAGCGGTATCGGCACAAACTCGCTCGGTTACTGCAACAAGGAATGGGCTGACGCTGTGTGCGCACAGGTACGCAGTATACAGCATACCTCAAATTATTATTACACAAAGGTTCAGGCTGAGTTCGCCGAGAGATTATCGGAAGCGTCAGGAATGAAGAATATGTTCCTTTGCAACAGCGGCGCCGAAGCCAACGAATGTGCTATCAAGATAGCAAGAAAGTACAGCTTTGACAAATACGGCAAGGGCAGACACAATATAATAACCCTTGTAAATTCATTCCACGGCAGAACGCTATGCACGCTGTCGGCTACGGGACAGGACGTGTTCCACAACTACTTCTTCCCGTTTGTTGACGGATTTATAAACGTTGAAGCGAACAATATAGAGGATCTTAAGGCAAAGCTTGACGATACGGTATGCGCCGTAATGTTCGAATATATACAGGGCGAGGGCGGTGTTGTGCCGCTGGAGCAGAAGTTTGTTGACGCTATATTTGAGCTTTGTGCCGAGCGTGATGTGCTGACAATTTCGGACGAAGTGCAGACGGGTGTCGGCAGAACGGGTAAATTCCTTGCAGGCGATAATTTCGGAAAGAAAGCCGATATAATAACGCTTGCAAAGGGCATAGCAGGCGGTATCCCGATGGGTGCGTGCCTCAGCGGCGACAAGTGCGCAGATGTACTTACTCCCGGAACACACGGCTCGACATTCGGTGGAAATCCTATCGCTTGTGCAGGTGCAATTGAGGTGCTGAAAAAAGCGGCAGATCCGATTTTCTTGTCACAGGTTGCGGATAAGGGAAGATATATAACCGAAAAGCTGAAAGAGATACCCGAGGTCGAATCGGTTACGGGTATGGGTCTTATGATCGGCATAAAGCTAAAGACAAAGAATGCAAAGGATATACTGAATGCCGCTCTTGAACACGGACTTCTTATCCTTACCGCAAAAGAAAAGTTAAGACTTCTTCCTCCGCTCACTATCTCTTATGAGGATATTGACAGAGGTCTTGAAATACTCGCAGAACTTTTAAAATAATATAAAAACTAAAACCGAAAGGAAAAAATTATGAAACATTTACTTAAGATGATGGATCTCAGCACAGAGGAGATCATTGAGATTCTCAATCTCGCAGATCAGCTCAAGTATGAGCTTAAGCATGGCATTCCCCACGATCATTTAAAGGGCAAGACGCTCGGTATGATCTTCCGCAAGGCTTCTACAAGAACAAGAGTTTCCTTTGAAACAGGTATGTATCAGCTCGGCGGCAATCCTCTTTACCTTTCAGCAAGCGATATGCAGATAGGCAGAGGCGAGCCTATACAGGATACTGCAAGGGTTTTATCACGCTACATTGACGGTATAATGATAAGAACATTCGATCAGGCTGAGGTTGAAAATCTTGCGGAATACGGCAATATCCCGATAATCAACGGTCTTACAGACCTTTCTCATCCTTGCCAGGTGCTCGCTGACCTTATGACGATCCGTGAGTACAAGGGTAAGCTTGACGGTCTTAAGATGTGTTACATAGGCGACGGCAACAATATGGCAAACTCGCTCATTGTAGGCGGCTTAAAGACAGGTATGAGTGTATCTGTTGCCTGCCCTGAGAACTACCACCCTGCCGCTACAACACTTGCGTTCGCAGAAAAGTATGACTGCTTTGAGCTGACAGACGATCCTATAAAGGCTGCAAAGGACGCAGACGTTATCTTCACAGACGTATGGGCATCTATGGGTCAGGAAGGCGAAGCCGAAATCAGAAAGAAAGCATTCAAGGGCTTCCAGATAAACGACGAGGTTATGGCTGTCGCTAAGCCCGACGCTATGGTACAGCACTGCCTGCCTGCACACAGAGAAGAAGAAATCACAGCCAAGGTATTTGAAGAACACGCAAACGAGATCTTTGACGAGGCTGAAAACAGACTTCACGCACAGAAGGCGGTAATGGTACTGCTTATGGGCAATAAGGACTGATTTTTTTAAATTTGATATCCGATACGGAGCAACGCTTTATGTTGCTCCGTATTCGTGTAATATGGGAGAATAGTCATGACTAATCTGCTTATAAAACTGTTCGTAAAGGACAGCAAAAACACAGCCGATCCCGTTGTCAGAAAGCGTTACGGTTATCTCGGAGCATTTACCGGTATCGTACTTAATATACTTTTGTTTCTCGGAAAGTTGATTGCAGGTGTATTATCGGGCGGTATCTCCGTAATTGCGGACGCTTTTAATAACCTTTCTGACGCAGGCTCATCAATAATGACCTTTGTCGGCTTTAAGATGGCAGGAATGCCTGCGGACAGCGAACATCCCTACGGTCACGGCAGAATGGAATACGTTTCGGGCATAATAATCTCTTTTATCATAATGATGATGGGCTTTGAGCTTGGTAAAAGCTCGGTCGAAAAAATCTTCTCGCCCGAAAAGTCGGAGTTCAGCGTGCTGGCTGTATGCGTACTCGGAGCGTCGCTTCTTGTGAAGCTGTGGATGGCACTGTTCAACACAAAGCTCGGTCGGAAAATAGACAGCGCCACAATGAAAGCCGCAGCGGCGGATTCGCTTTCAGACTGTATTTCTACATCGGTAGTAATCATCTGTATGTTCATACAGCTGTTCAGCGGTTTTGAGCTTGACGCTTATGCGGGTATAGTTGTAGCTTTGTTTATCCTCTACACAGGCTTCAACACATTCAAGGAAAGTCTTACTCCGCTTCTTGGTACAAAGCCTAAAAAGGAACTGGTAGAGGAAATTGAAAACACTGTAATGAGCTATGACGGAATAGTCGGCGTACACGATCTTATGGTGCATGATTACGGCGTAGGAAGAATGGTAATATCGCTCCATGCCGAAATAAGCAGTAAAACAGATATAATGCTTGCACACGAGCTTATAGATCTTATAGAGGACGATCTCAGGGAAAGGTACAGATGCAGTGTTACGATACATATGGATCCTGTCGTTGTGGACGACAAGAAGGCAGACGAGGCAAAAAAGGTGGTACTTGATATAATAAAAAATATCGACAGCAGCCTTACTATCCACGATTTCCGCATTACCGACGGTGTTTCAAGGATAAACGTAATTTTCGATCTGGTAACGCCTTTCGGCTTCAGGTATAAGGACGGGGAGCTTGCTCTTATGATAAAGAACGCAATTGCGGAAAAGGACGGCAGGCTCAATGCCGTAATCACCGTTGAACGTTCAATGTGCTGAATAATGCTTTTAAACGCACAAAGTCACAAAAGACTTTGTGCGTTTATTTTAAGTTGACTTGACACGGATTTTGTGATAAAATAAAACTAAACTATATTATGAGAGAGTGTTTGTATGAACGGCAATAACGGAAAATGCGGAAAACTGTTTGTTATAGAAGGGCTTGACGGCTGTGGCAAAAGCACACAGCTTGAGATGCTGAAAGCAAGCGCAGACGGCAATATCCGCTTCATCAGCTTTCCGAATTACAACAGTGCAAGCGGTGAGATAATCAAGGACTATCTCAGCGGTAAATTCTGCGAGGAAAACGGCAGAACGGGCGCGTATACGGCAGGCAGTTTCTATGCGATAGACCGTTATATCAGCTACAAGACCGACTGGGAAAAGGATTATGAATCGGGCAAGACTATAATAGCCGCAAGATACACCTCCTCAAATGCGATATATCAGATGGCAAAGCTGGAAAAGTCCCGATGGGATGAGTATCTTGAGTGGCTAGAGGACTTCGAGTACGATAAATTCGCAATTCCACGTCCCGAAAGGATCGTATTTCTGGATATGCCCGTAGAGGTGTCGCAAAAGCTTCTTTCCGCACGTTACGGCGGAGATGAGGCGAAGAAGGATATTCACGAAAGAAATATATCGTTTTTAAAAGCTTGCCGTGAAGCGGCGCTGTATACAGCCAAAAAGAAAGGCTGGTATATACTGCCGTGCTCGGACGGTGAAAAGCCGTACAGTCCCGAAAAGATAAATAAGGAATTGTCTGAGATGATTTACGGTAAATTACAGGCACAAAAGTAAGGTAATATAAAGTGTTGGAATTAAAGAAAATAGAACTCAGCGACAAGCAGTGGATAGATCCGCTTCTGAAGCTGTCTGATTTCAGAGGTTGTGAGTATAACTTCACAAATAACTTTGTGTGGAGCGGTGTTTACAACATTACAGTAGGACGTTTTCAGGATTTTTATGTATCAAAGCACGGAAACTGTTTCGTGTTTCCCGCCGGAAAAGGCGATACTGACGCATTGCTTTCAGAACTCAAAAATTACTGTGACAGTACGGGAATACCGTTTGAATTCTGTAGTATGGATATAAAGGACAGGCAGATGCTCGAACAGCGTTATCCCGGTATGTTCACCTTCGATACAAGCGAAGATCTGTATGACTATGTGTATCAGTCGCAGTCGCTTGCAACGCTCGGCGGAAAGAAGCTTCATTCAAAGCGTAATTATATAAACCGTTTCAAACAGCTTAACTGGAGCTTTGAGGATATTACGCCGGACAATATTGACGAATGCAAGCAGATGAGCCTTGAATGGTGCATACGCAACGATTGCGATAAAAGCGAGGATAAATCGGAGGAAATGTGCGCTGTCGGAATAGGACTTGAGCATTTCTTCGATTTAGGTCTTGTCGGCGGGATCCTGAGAGTCGATGGCAAGGTACAGGCGTTTTCCTATGGTGAACAGCAGAGCAGCGATACATTTGTGACTCACGTTGAAAAGGCATTCACCGACTATGACGGAGCATATCCGATGATAAATTATATGATGGCAAACAGGTTCTGTAAAGAACTGAAATATATAAACAGGGAAGAAGATATGGGTGAGGAGAACCTCCGCAAGGCGAAGAGATCATACCACCCGTGTTTTATGGTAGAGAAGTTCAGCGCAGTCTATAACGTTGAGAAAGGATAACAAGATGATATACGCATTTTTAGCTGACGGATTTGAAGAAACCGAGGCAATTGCCCCGATTGATATTTTAAAGAGATTCGGAAAAGAGGTAGTTACCGTCGGAATAGGCGGCGGTAAAATCACAGGCGCACACGGAATTTCCGTTACAGCCGATATTACCGATAATGACGTAATTATGACTGATAAGGTCGAGATGATATTTCTCCCCGGCGGTATGCCCGGAACGCTTAATCTTGAGAAAAGCCCCGTTGTACAGGCGGCTATAAAATTCTGTGCCGATAATAAGAAGGCAATAGGCGCAATTTGTGCCGCTCCTTCAATAATCGGTAAGCTCGGACTGCTCAGAGGTAAGAAAGCTACTTGCTTTCCCGGTTTTGAACAGTTCCTTGAGGGCGCAATGTTCACGGGCGACCTTGTAAATATAGATGATAATATAGTTACCGCAAAGGGCGCAGGTGCGGCTATAGAATTCGGACTTGCGCTCGGTGCATTGCTTTGCGGCGAAGGTAAAGCCGAGAAGATAGCTAAGTCTTTACAGTGCAGATGAGTGTAAACGAGCAGAAAAAACAACTGAGAAAAGCCTTGCTCCAGAAGCGAAAACTGCTTTGTGACAGTGAAACGGCTGTTAAAAATGCCGCTATAACAGAGAATCTTTTAAGCCTTGAAAAGGTGCAGTCGGCAGAGCTTATATTGCCGTTTGTATCGGCGAGGGGCGAAGTCGGTACAAGAGAGTTCATAGCGAGGTGCTTTGCCGCAGGAAAGACTGTTGCCGTACCGAGATGTATTGACGGCAGCAATATGGAGTTCTGTGTTATACATACGTTTGACGACCTGGAAAAGGGTATGTACGGCATCGACGAGCCAAAACAACACTGTGAGATAATAAAAGCCGAGAATGCACACAACAGCGTTCTGATAGTCCCCGGGCTATGCTTTAGCTATGACGGCTACAGACTGGGTTACGGCAAAGGATATTATGACAGATTCATAAGCAGATATAAAGGCTATACCATCGGAGTATGCTACAGTGAATTTATGACCGATGATATACCGGTTGACAAGTATGACAGATGTGTTGATATCGTCATTACAGAAAAACGGAAAGGACAAAAATATGGAGAATAATCCTATGGATTTAACTCATAAGGATGAAAATACCGAAAGCACAGAAGAACGCACAATTATGATGGATTCGATAAAAGCGCTTCATACAGGCGAAGTGCGGAACGAAGATTCATCTTATGACGGCGGATACGAAAGCGTTCCGGGCAGTGAAGAATCGCTTTCTGATAGCGGTGAGCCTGCGGAGGACGAGGTAACCGAAGAGGAATATCAGGAATATCTTGCCAGAAAAAAAGAGAGAAACAAGAAGATAAAAGCAAAGAACCGCCACAGAAGAACTATGTCGCATATACTTACGGGTGTTCTGCTGTCTATATTCATAATTTCTGTTTCTGCGTTTTTAGCAACTTATATAGTAAAATCGGCGCTTGACTTTACAGGTATCGGCAAGACCTATTGCCAGGCTGAAATACATATCAATGAAGATTCAACTACCGATGAAATCGCACAGAACCTTGCAAACCTCGGCATTATAAATATGCCGGACGTGTTCAAACTCTATACCAAAATGTTCGGCAAGGGCGACAAGTTTATAAAAGGAACTTTCACAGTCGATACCACCATGTCATACAGTTCGCTCATTTCGACATTGCAGACTGTTTCAACTGTAAACCGGACGGTATCAATACAGATAACAGAGGGTATGACTGTTGATGAGATAGCACAGATGATGGAAGATAATCTTGTATGCCGTGCAGAGGACTTTATGGAGCAGTGCAAGACGCTCGGTGACACCTACAAGTTCCAGAAACGTCTTGAAGACGAAAAGCTGAAATATTATCAGATGGAGGGCTACATCTTCCCTGACACATACGAGTTCTACGTTATACCCGCACTTGAGGATAATAAGGAGCTTGATACAAGCGATTATGCGGCAGACGCTCTTGATATAATCTATCAGAACTTCAACAACAAGATCACGGCACGATATTATAACCGTATGACCGAGCTCGGACTTACGCTTGACGAAACTATAACGCTTGCGTCGATTGCACAGCGGGAAGCGGACACGACTGCAAATATGGGCAATGTTGCATCGGTATTCTTCAACCGTATGGCGGACGAAGAATCGTTCCCGCATCTGGAATCAGATGTTACCGTGCATTATGTTGACGAACACATCAAGCCGCATCTGACGACCGATCAGTTCGACCAGAAGATGTTTGACGCATATAACACATATAAATGTGTCGGTATTCCTGTCGGACCTATCTGCAACCCAGGTCTTGACGCAATAAAGGCTGTGCTTTACGCACCCGAAACTAACTACTATTATTTCTGCGCAGACCCAGAAACAACGGATATGTACTTTGCCGAAACGATAGCAGAGCACGAAGAAAATCTCCGTAAGTGCGGTCTTGACCACGCAATAGCAGATTAGAATTATGATGAATATATTCCGCCGCAGAGCTTTCTGCGGCGGAATGTTGTAATAGAACCGTAAAATAATTCAGAATGAAAGGTTAATGTTATGTTAGAATTACTGTCGCCTGCGGGTGATTTAGAATGTCTTATGTCTGCCGTTGATTACGGCTGTGACGCTGTGTATCTCGGAAGCACTATGTTCGGAATGAGAGCGGGATCGGCTAAATTCGACCCTGAAACACTGAAAAAGGGTGTTGAGTATGCTCACGCGAGAGGTGCAAGAGTACATCTCACCTGCAATACCGTTCCGTCAAACGATGAGATAGAACTGCTTCCCGGATTTATAAAGACAGCATACGACTGTGGTATAGACGCCGCTATTGTAAGCGATATCGGCTGTATCGCACTTATAAAGCGCACAGTGCCCGACCTTGAAATACACGTTTCCACACAGGCAGGCGTTGTAAACTATGTTACCGCAAACGAGCTTTACAAAATGGGTGCTAAGCGAGTAGTGCTTGCCCGAGAGGTCGATATAGAGAATATAAAGCGTATCAGGGACAACATACCGGAGGATATGGATATTGAAGTATTCGTTCACGGCGCAATGTGCGTGTCGTTCTCGGGCAGATGTCTGCTTTCGAGCTTTATGACAGGAAGAAATGCGAACAAGGGTGAGTGTGCTCAGCCTTGCCGATGGAAGTATCATCTTGTTGAAGAAAAGCGTCCCGGCGACTATTACGAGCTGTCCGAGGGTGAGGGAGGTTCATATATACTCAATGCTAAGGATATGTGTATGATAGAACACCTCAAAGAGCTTAAGGACGCAGGCGTTACAAGCTTCAAGATAGAGGGCAGAGCGAAGTCCGCATATTATACAGCTACTGTTACGAATGCCTACAGAGCGGCACTTGACGCGGTTAAAAATAATGAGCCTGTACCGCAGTGGGCGATAGACGAGGTGTACAAGGTAAGCCACAGACAGTACTGCACAGGTTTCTACTTCAATAAGGATGACGCTAACCAGTATTACGAAAACAGCGGATATATCCGTGAGTGTGACTTTGTCGGCGTGGTTGACAGCTGTGAAAACGGCAGGGTGAATATCACGCAGAGAAACTATTTTACCGTTCACGATGACCTTGAAGTGCTGTCACCCGGAAAGAAGCCCGTAAAGCTTGATATTCCGTATCTTATAAATTCAAAGGGCGAGCAGACCGAGATAGCAAACCGTGCGACAGAAAAGATGTACTTTGATTATCCCGTTCAGTTCCCGCCTCATTCAATAATAAGAAAACCGGTAGTAAATAAGTAATTACGGAGGTACTGCTATGCTGAAAGCTCCACAGAATCTGTTTGCGACCGCTTATGACGGCTCTGTGCGTTCTGACTGGCAGGCTGTAGACGGCGCAGACGGTTACATTTTACAGTTCTATAATGCCGATGAGCCTGAAAAGTGTATAAAATCACGTTATGCGCAGAACCTTTCCAAGCTGATACTGGGCTTTCGCAACGGCAGAAAGTATCTTGTCAGGGTAAAGGCGTTCTGCTACAGTGACGGTAAGGAGATATCGGGAGAGCTGTCACGACCTGCGGAATTTACACCGATATGCAAACACCTCAAAGCGCAGAATGTGCTCACAATGGACAGGGGCGAAACGTCACAGATCGTATGGGAACGCCGTAATATCGTTCCCGCAGTCGTTTTCAGCTGTGATGATGAAAGTGTTGCAACGGTGACAAAAGGCGGACAGGTGACCGCAGTTTCGGACGGGATCGCCTGCGTAACGCTGACCGCCGATGACGGCGAAACATTTAAAGTAAAGGTCGCAGTCGGCAGAGATATGTCACGTTGTTTGTCGTCAGCAAGAATTATGCTCTGCGGTGATATTATGTGTTCGCTTGAACAGCAAAGAAAAGCCGCAACCCGTTCGCTTGATTTTTCCGATACATTTAAAGCGCTGAAAAGCACGATAAAGTCAGCGGATTACTCGGTTGCAGTGCTTGAAACCACCTGCTTTGACGGTGCGCCTTATGAATATGAGAAAATAAGAACCGACAGCGGAAGCCCGAATTGCAACTCACCCTCAACGTTCATTAATGCTGTCAAAGACTGTGGATTCAAAGCGCTTGTAACTGCAAACAATCATAACTGCGACACGGGGTTCAAAGGTCTTGAAGCTACTGTCCGGTGCATAAAAAACGGCGGTATGGCTAATATAGGCACGCTTGACGATGGAACGTATATAGCCGATATAAACGGAATAAAAGTCGGATTTACAGCAGTAAATTCCATATCAAACGGACTGGAAAAAGATATCCCACCGCACCTTATAGGCAAATATGATCCTTTGCATTTCAGAAAGCTTGTAAATTCGCTGAAAAATGACGGTGCAGAATATATAATAGCATATCAGCACTGGGGCAAGATGAACTCTGTGACTGTACGCAATGCGCAGCAAAAAACGGCAGAATATATGGCACAGTGCGGCGCCGACCTGATTATAGGTTCGCACCCACACGTTATGCAGTGTGCCGAAAAGATAAAAACCGCAGACGGCAGAGAGGTTATGTGCTTCTATTCGCTCGGTAATCTCCTGTCATCTATGAAAGAAATGCGTGAAAACCGTGAGAGTGCGATAGTTGACCTGACGCTGGCAAGAACAGACGGAGGAATTACAGCCGATATAACCTGTATACCGGTTCTTTGCGAGGATACATCGGATGGTTATACAGTGACTGTGCTTAACGGTAATCTTACCGAAAGCCGTAAGGCGGCAAGTGAACGCATAAACAGCATTCTCGGCGAAAGTGCGGATATCTGCGGTAAGCCTGAATTACTTTTGCAGGGCTCTGCTGTGCTGAGAAAAGTATTCTCCGACAGCGGTCATAATTATGACGACACACCGCTTATATTATCGCCTGTTTCACTTATGAGCGAAAAGAGCACGCTTTCGGGCAAATACGGAAACGCAAGAAACAGGCTTGATATAGCAAAGAATTTTGACAGCTATATAAGCGACAGCAAAGCAAACTATATAGTCATCGACCTGTATACTATGGCGGCGGTATCGTGTTATAAATACGGCAACAGTTATTATACCGCCTCGCAGAACTTCTTAAGCTCGGATTTTTACAATACGAACAAGGATAAATTTGAACGTATATCTCCGCCTTTTGATGAAAATGTATGGAAGGCGGCGCTTAAAAAGTATGCGAAAACCGTTTCCTCGCATTATGCAAAGAGTAGGATTATTCTCGTTCGACTGACTTTCAGCGATATGTGTTCAAAGCACGGTCAGCTCAGAAACGGTAAAAACAGAAATGCGCTCAATAAGCGCATACGAATGTATGAAGATTATCTTATATCACTGCTTCAGCCTGTCGTGATAGACGTTGCAGGCGGATATTTCGGTGACGCCGCAAGCAATATGGTGACAGCCTTCGAGCCGCTGTTTTATGACGATGTGCGAATTAAAACCGATATGGTAATCGGAGGTGAAGCAGAGGGAAAATTCTGCTTTGACAAACCTGATATAAATCTGTGGCTCAACCGTGTTATACGATATTACGATAATATGACCGCAAGAGCGTATCAGTCACAATTGCTTGACAGAACGTATGTAGCCGACAGGTTGATAGAGCTTACTTCAAAGCAGTTCACGGCTGAGAACAGCGCTTATCTTGCTCTTTTGCGTGAAAATGAGGTAAAGTCATACGATGATGCTAAGATCATACTCGGCAGAATGCACGGCGCGGAAAAGGTGATATCCGCAATAAACGCTATAGTCTGCATCGACGGTAACCTGACAGATTGTCGGTATGAGGATATAAGGATAATTTTCGAGGAAAATTTCCTTGTAAAAAAACAGCTTGCGAAGAAGCTTACCTCTGTTTATAAATTCACAAATACGGCAAACTGCGAATATATATTTCTTATAAAAGATGATAAGAACGCACTTGAGAAATACGAAAAGAACTGTAAGCCTGCAGTGATTGATATATGGGGCAGTTGTATTTCAAGAGAAACGGTAAACCGCAATATAAGCGGGATATATGTAGATAAATATATATTTAAACAACCGTTCTTACTGTCGGGGGAGCCTGATATACCGTTTGATATCAATATCGGTGCCGATAAATTCTGTGGCAGTTCATGGCGCAGACGTACTGTAAAAGAAGCGTTTTTGCATGAGGGCAGGCGGATTTTATCGGGCAGTGCCGCCGACTGGCTTATAATCGATATGTACGACATTATCTGCAATATGAAAAATTACGGCGGTTCGCTCTTTGAAGTGGATGACTTTATTCTTCGCACGGATTTCTATAAATCAATAGCGGATAAATGCGAAAGCACATATATGTTCCGTGAAAAGAGCCGTGAATATCTTGATAAAATGCTTGATAGCTTCTGTAGTTTTGTTCTGAGTCGTTACGGAAAGAATATAATTTTAATCAAAGCCGACCTTAAAAAACATTATATTTCGCTTGAAAACAAGCTTGAAATTCTTCCCGACAATGATAATACATTTGAAGAAAAGAAAGCTTTTATTGCCGAATACGAGGAAAAATTTGCACGGCTGACCTGTTGTTATGTCATAGATGTTTCAAAACATTTTTTTGCCGATGACAGATTCCCGCTCGGCGGTGCGCATATTGTACACTATGAAGATGAGTTCTACAGTCAGTGCTGTAAGCGCATTACTGAAATTCTTGACGGCAGTGATAAGCGATATACTGATAAAGTGGACGAAAGCTATATAAAGCTGAGAGATATCAGAGTAAAATAAGTACAGAATACCCCTTGTTGCGAGCGATCCGGTAAGGGGTATTGTTGTGCGCGTGCAGGAATTGCATTAATGTATCCGTACAGGTCAAGGCTCAAATTTTTTTCTTGTATCGGCACATAATGCTATTGCCATTGCCGGACTTTTATGCTATGATTACATAAAGATTTACCCGAAAGGAGAACGCTTTAATGAGCGATAAACTATATACCCCCTCAAACCCGAATGCACAGCAGGGCGTGCGCAATGTGCTTAAATATCTGTCCGATATAACCTATGAAAAGATCATAACGGGACAGCATACTCAGACTATGGCGCAGGAAGAGCTTCATCTTATAGAAGAGATAACGGGAAAACAGCCTGCGCTTCTCGGTTTTGAACTGCTGTCATATTCGCCGAATATCAACTACTCCGATACAGATGACGAATGTATGACCGAGGTCACCGAAAATTACGGCACGCTTAAAAGAGCGTGGGAGTGGGCAGAGCAGAAAGGGCTTATCACTATGTGCTGGCACTGGTTTTCTCCGCTTTACGGCAGGTCAAAATCGTTTTTCAGCGAGAATACCGACTTTGACGCAAGCAAGGCGGTAATTGACGGTACAGCTGAAAACAAGGCTCTGCTTTCCGATATGGATACAATGGCAGGGATACTCCGACCTTTCTGCGATAAAGGAGTTCCGATTTTATGGCGGCCGTTCCACGAGGGCGACGGCGATTGGTTCTGGTGGGGCGCAAAGGGCGCAGATACGGTAAAAAAGCTGTTCCGCCTTATGCACGACAGATACACGAACAAGTTTCATCTTGACAATCTTATATGGGTATGGAATTCACAGGTTCCTGAGTGCTACCCCGGTGATGATGTCGTGGATATCATATCAAGGGATATGTATCCGCCTGAGCACGAGCATACTTCACAGAGCGATATGTATTATAACCTCTGCGAGATCACAAGTGCGAAGAAAATAACTATTATCGGTGAAACAGGTACGTTGCCGAGTCCCGAAGCGGTAGTATCGGAAAAGGTCGGCTGGTCGTCATATATGACATGGTCAAAGCCGTTCTGCCTTACCGAAAAGTTCAATACGCACGAACAGCTTAAACAGGTATACAACAGTGAGTTTGCCGTAACAAAGGATAAACTTCCTGCTCTGTACTGATTGACAGGAGGAAATATGAAGAAGCTATTTAATAACGGTTGGAGCTTTGCAAAGACAAAAGCCGACGACAGTCTTGAAAACGATTGGAATGCAGATTATAAGCCGATTGACATTCCGCATGACTGGCTAATCTACAATTCAAAGGATCTTTACGAAACTTCTTTCGGACGCTATGTGAAGAAATATGATTTCGGTAAGGTAAGCGATAAGAGCATACGCCTTTACTTTGAGGGCGTTTATATGGATTGCACCGTTTATGTAAACGGCAAAGCCGCAGGCGAAAACAAGTACGGTTACAGCACTTTTGAGGTTGACCTGACAGGTATGCTTCACGACGGCGAAAATGAGATAAAGGTACTTGTAAGGCACCGCAGTCCAAACACACGCTGGTATTCCGGTGCAGGCATTTTCCGTGACATTTATCTTATCGTTACAGAGAAGAGTTACCTTGCGACCGACGGCGTGTATTTCCATACCGATAAAACAGAGGACGGATTTGACGTAAAGCTGTCTGCCGAGGTCGTAAACCCCGATGGATCAACAATAGAATTTATTCTTGCTAAGGATAACGATATCCTTTATTCTGCCGAAATCCCGGCTGAAACAGTAACTGAAACCGCTTTATCGCTGAATCGGCTTACCGATGAATACATATGGGATATCGACAGCCCCAATCTGCTCACATTATCAGTAAAGCTAAAAAAAGACGGTAGGGTAATCGACAGCAGTGCACAAAAGGTCGGTCTGCGTGAAATTGAATATAAGCCGGACAGCGGCTTTTATCTCAACGGCAGGCATATCAAGCTCAACGGCGTCTGCCTGCACCACGATCTTGGCTGTCTTGGTGCGGCATTCAACAAGTCAGCGGCAAGAAGACAGCTTCAGAGTATGCTTGATATGGGCGTAAATTCTGTAAGAACTTCTCACAATCCGCCTGCGAAGGCTTTTATGGAGCTTTGCGATGAAATGGGCATACTGGTTGACAGTGAAGCTTTTGATATGTGGGAGCGCCCAAAGACCGAGTTTGACTATGCAAGGTTCTTTGACGAATGGTACGAGAAAGACGTTGCCTCGTGGATACGCCGTGACAGAAATCATCCGAGCGTTATAATGTGGAGCGTGGGCAACGAGATATATGACACTCACGTTTCGCCGCGTGGTTGTGAGGTAGCGAGAATGCTTCATACAGCAGTCAGGAAGAGCGATCCGCTTTGCAATGCACCGACAACAATCGGCTCAAACTATATGCCGTGGGAGGGCGCACAGAACTGTGCAGAGCAGGTCGACCTTGTGGGATACAACTATCTTGAAAGACTGTACGAGCTGCACCACAAGGAGCATCCCGACTGGAAGATATACGGCAGTGAAACTACATCGGGTGTAAAGAGCAGAGGAGTGTATCATTTCCCGCTCGGTACGGCGTTCCTTACTCACCCCGATATGCAATGCTCATCACTCGGCAACTGCCGTGCAGGAGCGTCTGCCGATACCGCTCAGAAGATAATAGCTTTGAACCGTGATATAGATGTCTGCGCCGGAATGTATATCTGGACGGGAAGCGATTATATAGGAGAGCCGTCGCCGTATTCTACCAAGAACTCTTACTATGGCAGTATCGATACGGCAGGACTGCGCAAGGATAGTTTTTACTTATATCAGTCTGCCTGGACAGATAAGCCTGTACTTCATCTTATGCCTTACTGGGATTTCAACGAGGGTCAGCTTATTGATGTAGTCGCATACACGAATATAGGTGATGTAGAACTATTTGTAAACGGCAGGAGCTGTGGGGTAAAGCACCCCGATGAATACACGGTAAACTGGCAGATCCCTTATGAAAAGGGTGAGATAAGAGTTAAGGCTACCGCTGCTGACGGCACGGTTTATGAAGATGTAAAGCGTTCTTTCGGCGACAGCGCAAAGATAGTTCTTTTAGCATACAGTGACACTGTAAAGGCAGACGGCGAGGATCTGGCTTTTGTTACAATATCAACCGTTGACAAGGACGGAAATCCCGTTGAGAACGCAAGGGACAGAATATTCCTTACAGTAGACGGAGGAAGACTTGTCGGCTTTGATAACGGCGACAGCACCGACTATGACAATTACAAGTCGGCTGACCGCAGACTTTTCTCGGGTAAAGCGGTAGCGTATATCTCGGCTGATACTTCTGATGGCGTTATAACAGTAACGGCTGAGGGTAATGGACTTGAAAAATCCGTAATTACTATTGAAAAGGTAAAGTCGGATATCAGAGACGGAATATCAGCGCTTGAAAATATTACCGACTATGACGGATATACTATAGGTTCTGATGTTCCGATAAGAAAAATCGAACTTGAAAGAAGCACCGGAATTGAGCTTACGCCCGACAACAACGACTGTAACGTTGTCGCAACAATTTTCCCGTCAAATGCAACATACCGTTCTTTGAAGTGGAGCATAGTAACCGCAAGCGGGATCGAAACCAATATTGCGACCGTTACAGAAAGTGAAAATCTTTCAGCTGTAGTCCATGTAAACGGTGACGGTACGTTCAGACTTCGCTGTAGTGCCGACAACGGCAGTGAATTTCCGCAGGTGCTGTCCGAGTATGAATTTACCGCAAACGGCTTCGGACAGCCGGTTTTCGACCCTTATACGTTTGTTACCGCCTGCCTTTACTCAGATAGCATATCACTTATGGATGAGGTACGTTGCGGAGGAGTAAGCATTACTGCCGACAACAATATAGTCGGATTTAAAAAGACCGATTTCGGCAAGTATGGCACAGATGAATTTCTTGTCCGCATTATAAACTGGCACAAGGATTGTCCGTTCGGTTTCAGACTCTGGGAGGGCTATCCCGGTGCGGAAAACTCTGTTCTTATCGGCGAATTCACCTATCAGGCAAACTTTGAGTGGCAGACCTACAAGGACAATCATTATAAGCTGTCAAGCCGTCTTACCGGAGAAAAGGATATCTATTTTGAATTTGATAAAACCGATCTGCGCATTGACTTCGGCGGCTTTCTTTTCACACCACGCCGGAAAGCTTATGAACGGCTTTGCAGTGTCGATTGCGACCTTATCCACGGCGATACTTACACCAAAGACGGAACAAGCGTAAAGGGTATCGGCAACAACGTATTTCTCGACTTTGACGATATGGATTTTGATAACGGAACAAGTCTTATCCGTATCCATGGAATGACGCGCCACGACAACGATTCGATCCATGTTCACTTCCATACCGAAAATGGCAGGATCGAAGAGATAGTTGAGTTTCCCGGCAGTGGTATGCCGATCACGGTATCACACAGACTTCCCGATATCAGGGGAAAAGTAAAGGTGGAGTTCCGTTTTCTTCCGGGATGCGACTTTGACTTTGACTGGTTTGAGATAGAGCCTGTACTTAGCTGAAAATGTTTTAACTGCGAATAAAAAGCAGCGGCTGCCCGTGTATGCAGCCGCTGCTCTTTTTATTTTGCCGTCGTTTTGTTGTTTGTTCTTCCGAAAATATAATCGGTCGATACGTCATAGAAGTCGGCAAGCGTCAGTATATGCTCGACGGGAATAGTCTGAAAACCGCGTTCATATCTCGAGTAGACAGTCTGCTTAATGCCGAGCATTTCCGCTATCTGCGTCTGATTTAAGTCCTTGTCTTCACGAAGGTCACGCAACCGCTGAAAATACACAAATCCATCTCCTTATGTCGTTAGTCTTTATGAAAGTACTTAGAACCTGACGGTACTATTGACTTTATCACATTTACGCGGTATAATGATAAAAATAGAACTTATAAGTACTAAAGAGAAAGTGTGTATATGAGAGGGTTTATGACGACACATTACATTGATAATACAGGAGAAATAATTGTATTTACGGTGTTGTTCATATTCTTGGCGATATTGTCGGCGGTATTCATAACTATTCTTGTTATAAAGGGAAGCGGAAAAAACGCCGGAACGGAATTATCGGCAGACGGCTGTACGCGGGATAATTCTGCAGATGCGTTATCCGATACAAGCAGTGATGAATACAATGTGAGAAACATCGAGAAGCAGAAAGCGCAAATGCAATATGCAAGAGCTGTCATAACGGGCAAGGAAAAATATACGGCGAAACTCAGGCGTGAACTTGATCTTGTCGGAATACTGAGATGGAATGAAAAACGCGGCGGAAATATGTCATCTGCGGTGTCTGAGCTTACCGGCGGCGAAAGCAATACTACTGAGCTTGATGCGGTAATGACAGAACGTAAGGTAAATGAGATAAACCGAAAGCCGGTGGATTATTCTGATACGGCAGGCAAGTTCGCAATGCTTGACATAGGCAAACCGTTGTGCAGGTTGACGGACGGCGGTAATGTTGAAGTATATGTTGATATATTGCTGAAAAGCGTTCCTGTTCTCGGCGGAAGAAAAGCGGTGCTTGACGGATCTCTTGAAGTAAAAGTGTACAGTGAAAAAGGCACATTGCTTGCCACAGGGTATATTTCGGCGGACGGCTTTGATGAAACGAATCTTGAGAATGCGGGATTTGTGCAAAATAACGATAAGCACCGATGCCACGGCTATTCGGCGCTGTGTGTATCGGAGTATCCGCTCGATGAAAAGGAGGCGGAGAACTGTAAAGCGGAGATCGTACCCTATTGCCTATGGACAATAGCGCTATAATAACAGTACGGCAGACGGGATAATCTTGTCTGCCGCAGTCTGTCGATAAACCTCTGTATTTTTGAAAATGGGGTTGAGGGGCGTAGTCCCCAACAGGGACTAGGGGCGGTAGCCCCAGTAAAATAGCCCCGGCACGGATGCCGGGCGTGTATGCCCTAAGGCTCTGCACGATGCAGAGCCAACCAAGCATACACAGCCCTTCGCCACGGGGAAGGGGTTTGGGATAGGGATTGTGAACAAGCACTTTTTTTGAAAAAACAGACTTTTTCTACAAGCTGCGGCAGACAGGATATTCTTGTCTGCCTTTTTGTATATGCTCAGCTATATCAACAAGGAATATGCATATATAAATTTTATATGGCAAAATCGGCATTTTGACATATTTTCGGTCAAAACAACTATAGAAAAATGAGAATAAAGACAAAAGTTAAGCGATTTTTCTATTGACTTTGCCCTTCGTATGTGGTACAATACTAAAATGTATCATAATGGATTTATATGCGTTGAGGTTAAATGCGTCATAGGTCGAAAAGTGCCGAAAAGCTCAGTCCTATGCGGAAAATCTGATGCAGTAAATCCCTACGAATAAATTAAGGAGTGGTAAAGCCCATGGTGAATGTCAAGCAGGTAAAACTGGGTAGAAATACCCGTATGAGTTTTTCCAAGATCAATGAAGTTCAGAAAATGCCGAATCTCATTGAAATACAGAAGGACTCGTATCAGTGGTTCTTGGACGAGGGTATAAAGGAAGTATTCAAGGATATTTCTTCTATTACCGACGCTAACGGCAAACTGGTACTGAGCTTTGTTGATTACCGTATCGACGAGACCCCGAAGTATACTATAGAAGAGTGCAAGGAGCGTGATACGACTTACGCCGCACCTTTAAGAGTAAAAGCACAGCTCAGGAATACCGAAACGGGTGAAGTTGTAGAAAATGAGATATTCATGGGCGACTTCCCTCTGATGACCGACAGCGGTACATTCGTTATCAACGGTGCAGAGCGTGTAATTGTTTCACAGCTCGTTCGTTCCCCTGGCGTTTATTATGGCTTTGACTACGATAAAACGGGTAAGAAGTTATTCAAGTCTACTGTTATCCCCAACAGAGGCGCATGGCTCGAATATGAGATGGACTCGAATGACATCTATTATGTCCGTATAGATAAGAACAGAAAGATACCCGCTACGACGTTTATCCGTGCGCTCGGTATCAGCAGTGACGACGATCTTATTGATCTGTTCGGCGAGGATCCCAGAATAGTTCAGACTATTCAGGAAAAGGATTCGACCAAGAATACAGAAGAGGCTCTTCTTGAAGTCTACAGAAAGCTAAGACCCGGTGAGCCCCCTACGGTTGATTCTGCAAAGACACACCTCAATAACCTGTTCTTTGACGCAAAGAGATATGACCTTGCAAGGTTCGGTCGTTACAAGTATAACAAGAAGCTCGGCGTTGCATCAAGAATAGCGGGTCACAAGGCGGCTCAGCCGATCATTGATCCCACAACCGGTGAGATCCTTGTTGACGAGAACGAGTTCATCAATGCTGAAAAGGCTCAGATGATCGAGCAGGCAGGCGTTATGGAGTGCGTGATCTTCTCTGAAGATAAGACCGCCAAGGTTCTCGGCAACGGTATGGTAGATATAGCAGGATATATTCCCGCTTCTATCGACGCAGAGGCTCTCGGCATCAACGAGAAGGTATGCTTCAAGGTACTGCGTGAGATACTCGACAAGTGCGGCGATGATGTTGAAGCGCTTACAGAAGAGCTTTCAAACAGAGTTGACGACCTTATCCCCAAGCACATCACTCTTGACGATATATTTGCAACAGTAAGCTACTTCATCAACCTTTGCGAAGGCGTCGGTGAAGTTGACGATATCGACCACCTCGGAAACAGACGTATCCGCAGCGTTGGCGAACTGTTACAGAACCAGTTCAGAATCGGCTTTGCAAGAATGGAAAGAGTTATCCGTGAGCGTATGGGACTTCAGTCACAGGAAGGCGACAAGATAACTCCCAATGCTCTTATAAATATCCGTCCTGTTGTAGCGGCTATCAAGGAGTTCTTCGGTTCTTCACCGCTTTCACAGTTTATGGATCAGAATAATCCCCTCGCAGAGCTTACTCATAAGAGAAGACTTTCAGCCCTCGGTCCCGGCGGTCTTTCGCGTGACCGTGCAAGTTTCGAGGTACGAGATGTTCACTATTCGCATTACGGCAGAATGTGTCCTATCGAAACCCCTGAAGGTCCTAACATCGGTCTTATTTCTTATCTGGCATCATTTGCAAAGATCAACAAGTACGGCTTCATTGAAGCTCCTTACCGTAAGGTAGACAAGGAAACAGGCGTTGTACTTGACGAAGTAACCTATATGACCGCCGATATGGAGGATAACTACGTTGTCGCTCAGGCAAACGAACCTCTTGATGAGCAGGGAAGATTTGCAAGAAAGCGTGTTAATGCTCGTTTCCGTGAGGAAATCCTTGAAGTTGACCGCGATCGTGTTGACTACATGGATGTATCTCCTAAGATGGTTGTTTCTGTAGCTACCGCAATGATTCCGTTCCTTGAGAACGATGACGCAAACCGTGCTCTTATGGGTGCGAACATGCAGCGTCAGGCAGTTCCGCTTATGGTAACGCAGAATCCTATCGTCGGCACAGGTATGGAATATAAGGCAGCTGTTGATTCAGGCGCTGTTGTAGTTGCCAAGGAAGACGGCGTTGTAACAAAGTGCAGTGCAGACGAGATCGTTGTTACAGACAACAGCGGTGTTGAACACGCATACAAGCTTATAAAGTTCAAGCGTTCAAACCAGGGTACCTGCGTGAACCAGCGTCCTGCTGTTTCAAAGGGTATGGAGATAAAGGTCGGCGATGTTCTTGCTGACGGTCCTGCTACAAGCCAGGGTGAAATTTCACTCGGTAAGAATGCTCTTATCGGCTTCATGACATGGGAAGGTTACAACTACGAGGACGCCGTTCTCATCAACGAGAAGCTTGTTTATAACGATGTTTACACATCTATCCATATAGAAGAATATGAACTTGAATGCCGTGATACAAAGCTTGGTCCGGAAGAAATCACAAGAGAGATCCCGAACGTATCGGAAGACGCTCTCAAGGATCTTGACGAGCGCGGTATTATCCGCATAGGCGCTGAGGTTCACTCAGGCGATATAATGGTAGGTAAGGTTACGCCTAAGGGCGAAACAGAGCTTACGGCAGAAGAAAGACTGCTCCGTGCAATCTTCGGCGACAAGGCAAGAGAAGTAAGAGATAATTCGCTCCGTGTACCTCACGGCGAAAGCGGTATCATAGTTGATGTCAAGGTGTTCACAAGACAGAACTGTGATGAACTTTCACCCGGAGTAAATATGGTAGTAAGATGCTATATAGCTCAGAAGCGTAAGATCTCTGTCGGCGATAAGATGGCGGGTCGTCACGGTAACAAGGGTGTCGTTTCACGAATTTTAAAGCAGGAAGATATGCCTTTCCTTCCCGACGGTACTCCTCTTGATATAGTACTGAACCCCCTCGGCGTTCCTTCACGAATGAACATCGGTCAGGTACTTGAAGTACACCTCGGTTATGCTTGTAAGGCGCTTGACTGGCAGATAATGACCCCTGTATTTGACGGCGCTCACGAAGCCGATATAAGAGCTTGCTTTGAAAAGGCAGAAGCAGAGCGTGCAAACTACAAGGATAAGGATACGGCTAAGATCGACTTCTCCAAGATCCCTATGCGCGAGGACTGCAAGACACAGCTTACAGACGGACGTACAGGCGAGAAGTTTGACAGCCCCGTAACTGTCGGTTATATGTACTACCTCAAGCTCCACCACCTCGTTGACGATAAGATCCACGCACGTTCAACAGGTCCTTACTCACTTGTAACACAGCAGCCTCTCGGCGGTAAGGCTCAGTTCGGCGGTCAGCGTTTCGGTGAGATGGAAGTATGGGCACTCGAAGCTTACGGTGCGGCTTACACACTGCAGGAGATCCTGACAGTAAAGTCTGACGATATCGTAGGACGTGTAAAGACTTACGAAGCAATCGTAAAGGGCGATCCTGTTCCTAAGGCAGGCGTTCCCGAAAGCTTCAAGGTTCTGTTCAAGGAACTCCAGTCGCTCGGTCTTGATATCAAGGTTCTCGACGCTGACAAGAACGAGATTGACCTTAAGCAGACTTACGAAGAAGATGATGAGTACGGTCAGGCAGCCGGCGAGGATACATTCGACTATGTAGCTGAGGAAGGCTCACTTGATGAAGGATTCATCACACAGGATATAGATGAAGACAGCGATTTCTATGCCGATAAGGACGAGGAAGAAGATTTTGACATCGACTTCAACGAGAATGACGCAGATGACACCTTTGACGGTGAATAAGCGTATAGGCATTGACAGGAAAGCGTGTGTATAAGCACACATAAACTTCTATAGAAAGAATTGAGGTCTGTAAATTGGCATATAAAACATTTGATTCAATGAAGATCGGTCTTGCTTCTCCGGATCAGATCCGTGCATGGAGCTACGGCGTTGTTGAGCGTCCCGAAACAATCAACTACAGAACACAGAAGCCCGAAAGAGGCGGTCTGTATTGCGAAAGAATATTCGGACCTACGAAGGACTGGGAATGCTCTTGCGGTAAGTACAAGAGAATCCGCTTCAAAGGCAAGATATGCGAACGTTGCGGCGTTGAAGTAACACGCAACAAGGTAAGACGTGAGCGTATGGGTCACATAGAACTTGCGGCTCCCGTTTCACACATCTGGTATTTCAAGGGCACTCCCAGCCGTATAGGTCAGGTGCTTGATATATCACCCAAAAGACTTGAAGAAGTACTTTACTTCACAAAGTATATAGTTGTAGATCCCGGTGATACAGTTCTCACAAAGAAGCAGATACTCACTGAAAAAGAGTACGCTGATATGAGAGAGCGTTATGAGGACGATTTCAGAGCAGAGATGGGCGCTGAGGCAATCAAGGAGCTGCTTTGTGAGATCGACCTTGACAAGCTGTCGGAAGAGCTCAAGAAAGAGCTTGAAGATACACAGCAGGGACAGAAGAGAGTAAAGCTGCTGAAGAGACTGGACGTTATCGAAGCGTTCAGACTCAGCGGTAACCGTCCGGAATGGATGATACTCGACTGCATTCCCGTAATCCCTCCGGATCTGCGTCCTATGGTTATGCTGGACGGCGGCAGATTTGCAACATCCGACCTTAACGATCTGTACAGACGTGTTATAAACAGAAACAACCGTCTTACAAAGATGAAGGAACTGCACGCTCCCGACATCATCATCAGAAACGAAAAGAGAATGCTCCAGGAAGCTGTTGACGCACTTATCGACAACGGCAGACACGGCAGAGCGGTAACAGGACCTTCTAACCGTCCGTTAAAGTCGCTTTCCGATATGTTAAAGGGTAAGCAGGGTCGTTTCCGTCAGAACCTTCTCGGTAAGCGTGTTGACTACTCGGGACGTTCTGTTATCGTCGTTGGTCCTGACCTTAAGATGGATCAGTGCGGTCTTCCTAAGGAAATGGCTATCGAGCTGTTCAAGCCTTTTGTAATGAAGGAGCTTTCAAAGCGCGGTATTGCTAACAATATAAAGAGCGCCAGAAAGATGGTAGAGCAGGCTAAGGATCCCGCTGTATGGGACGTACTTGAGGAAGTTATCAAGGATCACCCTGTACTGCTGAACCGTGCGCCTACGCTTCACAGACTCGGTATCCAGGCGTTTATGCCGGTACTGGTCGAAGGTCGTGCAATCAAGCTTCATCCTCTGGTTTGTACAGCGTTCAACGCCGACTTCGACGGTGACCAGATGGCCGTTCATCTTCCTCTTTCGGAAGAAGCACAGAATGAAGCACGCACACTTATGCTTGCGGCAAAGAACCTGTTGAAGCCTTCAGACGGACGTCCTGTTACAGTTCCTACACAGGATATGGTACTGGGTTCTTACTACCTTACAATTGACAAGCCCGGTGAAAAGGGCGAGGGTAAGGTGTTCCGTGACTTCAACGAAGCAATTATGGCTTACAACGAGGGCGACATCACAATCCATTCTGCTATCAAGGTAAGAGTAACTAAGGATGTCGGCGGAGAACACCCCGAAACAAGAATAATCAATGCAACAGTAGGTCGTATTATATTCAACGAGCACATTCCTCAGGATCTCGGATTTGTAGACAGAACAGATCCCGAAAAGAAGTTCGATCTTGAAATCGGCTTCAAGGTAAGAAAGAAAGAGCTCGGACAGATCATTGACAAGTGCCTTAAGGTTCACGGTACTCCCATGACTGCACAGGTACTCGATAAGATAAAGGCTATGGGCTATAAGTACTCAACAAAGGCCGCTATCACGGTTGCCGTTTGTGACGCTACAATCCCGCCCGAAAAGAAGGAAATACTCGCTGAGGCTGACGAAAAGGTTCAGGAAATCAACGAATACTTCAACAACGGCTTTATTTCAAACGCAGAAAGAAAGTCCGCTGTACTCGGTGTATGGAACCAGGCTACAGCTGATGTTACCACAGCGCTGACAAAGGGTCTTGACGATTATAACCCCATCTATATGATGGCAGACTCAGGAGCCCGTGGTAGTACAAACCAGATAAGACAGCTTGCAGGTATGCGTGGACTTATTGCCAACACATCTGGTGAAACAATCGAGATCCCGATCAGAGCTAACTATCGTGAAGGTCTTAACATCCTCGAGTACTTCATTTCTTCAAGAGGTGCGAGAAAGGGTCTTGCCGATACGGCTTTAAGAACGGCTGACTCGGGTTACCTTACAAGACGTCTTGTTGACGTATCGCAGGAAGTTATCGTAAGAACGGACGACTGCGGAACAACAGACGGTATAGATATCTATGAGATACGCGAAGGCAAGGAGCTTATTGAGTCGCTTGAAGAGCGTCTTACCGGCAGATACCTTGCAGAGGACTTCATCGGCGAAAACGGAGAAGTTCTTGTATCGAAGGATAAGCTGATGACCGAAGCCGAAGCCAAGATGATAGTAGCTACAGGAGCAAAGACAGTCAAGATACGTTCAGTTCTTACCTGTCACGCAGAACACGGCGTCTGCGCTAAGTGCTACGGTTCATCGCTTGCAAACGGCAAGAAGATCACAATCGGTGAGGCTGTCGGAATTATAGCCGCTCAGTCAATCGGTGAACCCGGTACACAGCTTACGATGAGAACGTTCCATACCGGTGGTATCGCATCTGCGGAAGATATCACACAGGGTCTTCCCCGTGTCGAAGAACTTTTCGAGTCACGTCGTCCCAAAAATGCCGCTATCATGGCTAAGCACAGCGGTAAGGCAAGAATCGACGAGATCAAGAAGACAAGACACGTTATCATTACAAGCGAGGACGGCGAGGAACATCCTTATCCCGTACCTTTCGGATTCAAGCTCAGAATACAGGACGGCGATTACATCAATGCAGGAGAAACGCTTACAGAAGGTAGCGTAAACCCCCATGATGTTCTTGAAGTCAAGGGCGAAGAGGCGGTTCAGAACTACATCATTGCTGAAGTTCAGAAGGTTTACCGCTTACAGGGTGTTGATATCAACGATAAGCATATCGAAGTCATTGTCCGTCAGATGATGAGAAAGATCCGTGTAACAGATCCCGGCAGCAGCTATCTGCTTCCCGGCTCGGTTATTGACAAGACGGAGCTTGTCAAGATCAACAAGGAACTTGAAGAACGCAAGGAAGCCGGCGAACAGATCGAGCCCGTACAGTGCGAGGCGGTTCTGCTCGGTATCACAAAGGCATCTCTTGCAACAGACAGCTTCATGTCAGCCGCATCATTCCAGGAAACAACACGAGTTCTTACCGATGCCGCAATCCACGGCAAGGTTGACCCGTTGCTCGGTCTTAAGGAAAATGTTATCATAGGTAAGCTAATACCTGCCGGTACAGGTCTTGAGGCTATGGAAAAGGAAAAGGAAGAAAGAGAAAAGGAAGCCGAAGCTCATAATGAGGCTGAAGGCGAAGAAACTCATTCTGACGAAGAGCAGGTTGGCGAAACTGCACAAAACTAAGCAATAAATAAGCGTAAAGGCGACGATTATCACAAATTTTTTTCGTGGAAACGAAAAAGCTTGACAATCGCCGCCTTTTTGTATATAATATTTAAATGTGTGCAGAATAAATGCGTAAAAGCGGCATTCTGCGGCATAAATTTTTAATAATTTTGCAAGGAGGTGTAACATTTGCCAACCTTTAACCAGCTCGTTCGTAAGGGCAGAGCAGTTGCAGAAAAGAAGTCTAAGGCTCCCGCACTGCAGAAGAGCATGAACACTCTGAAGAAGGAAACAGTAGATATGTCTTCTCCCCAGAAGAGAGGCGTATGCACAGCTGTTCGTACTGCTACCCCTAAGAAGCCTAACTCTGCTATGAGAAAGATTGCCAGAGTAAGACTTTCCAACGGTTATGAAGTTACTGCTTATATTCCGGGTATCGGACACAAACTGCAGGAACACAGCGTTGTACTGATCCGTGGCGGCCGTGTTAAGGATCTCCCCGGTGTACGTTACCACATTGTCAGAGGCACACTTGATGCTCAGGGTGTTGACGGAAGAATGCAGGGCAGATCAAAGTACGGAGCTAAGCGTCCGAAGGCTGGTGCGAAAAAAGCGTAACTGATGACTTTTAGCCACTATTGTGGAGTAATATATATTATTACCTCTGCAATTGGACGGCGGGAGTTAATCGCTTTCGAGTACCGATGATTTTCATTTTTTATGAAGGAGGGAAGTAAAGTGCCAAGAAGAGGTAATGTTCCTAAGCGTGATGTATTACCCGATCCTATGTACGGCTCAGAGCTCGTAACAAGACTCGTAAACAATATCATGCTCGACGGCAAGAAGGGTGTTGCTCAGAAGATCGTATACGGTGCATTTGACATCGTAGCCGAGAAATCAGGCAAGGGCGCACTTGAAGCTTTTGAAGAAGCTATGGAAAATATCATGCCTCAGTTAGAGGTAAAGGCTCGCCGTGTCGGCGGTGCCACATATCAGGTTCCTATGGAAGTTCGTCCCGAAAGAAGAAGAACTTTAGGTCTGAGATGGATAACTCTGTACGCTAGACAGAGAAACGAAAAGACAATGAAGGAAAGACTTGCAAACGAGATCCTCGACGCTATGAACGGTCAGGGCGGAGCTTGCAAGAAGCGCGATGATACACACAGAATGGCTGAAGCTAACAGAGCTTTCGCACATTACAAGTGGTAATCAATAAAACGGAGGAAATATGGCTAGAGACGTAACTCTTGAAATGACCCGTAATATTGGTATCATGGCTCACATCGACGCAGGTAAGACAACTACGACCGAGCGTATCCTGTTCTACACCGGTATCAACCACAAGATCGGTGAGACCCACGACGGTTCTGCTACGATGGACTGGATGGAGCAGGAGCAGGAAAGAGGTATCACAATTACTTCTGCTGCTACTACTGCATACTGGAAGAAGCACAGAATCAATATTATCGATACTCCCGGACACGTTGACTTCACTGTAGAAGTTGAGCGTTCGCTGCGAGTTCTTGACGGTTCTGTTACGGTTTTATGTGCTAAGGGCGGTGTTGAGCCCCAGTCAGAGACTGTATGGCGTCAGGCAGATAAGTATCATGTTCCGAGAATGGCATACATCAACAAGATGGACATCATGGGTGCAGACTTCTATAATGTTGTAAGCATGATGAAGGACAGACTTAAGTGTAATGCTGTTCCGATACAGCTCCCTATCGGTTCCGAAGATACATTCAGAGGTATCGTAGACCTTATCGAAATGAACGCAGATATCTACTATGATGATCTCGGTAAGGACATGCGTGTGGAAGAAATTCCGGACGACATGAAGGAGAAGGCTCAGGAATACCACGATGCACTCGTCGAGGCAGTTGCTGAGCAGGACGAGGAACTTATGAATAAGTACCTCGAAGGTGAAGAAATCACCGTTGAAGAAATCAAGGCAGTACTCAGAAAGGCTACAATCGATAACGAAATCGTTCCTGTAACCTGTGGTACTTCCTACAAGAATAAGGGCGTACAGAAGCTCCTCGATGCTATCGTTGACTATATGCCCTCTCCTCTTGATGTTCCTTCTATCAAGGGTGTTGACCCCGATACAGGCGAAGAGGTTGAAAGACACGCAGGCGACGATCAGCCGTTCTCTGCACTCGCTTTCAAGATTGCTACAGACCCGTTCGTTGGTAAGCTCTGCTTCTTCAGAGTATACTCAGGTACGGTTGCTGCCGGCACAACAGTCCTCAATGCTACAAAGGGCAAGAAGGAACGTATGGGACGTATACTTCAGATGCACGCTAACCACAGAGCAGACCTCGAAGTTTGCTACTGCGGCGATATTGCAGCTGCTGTAGGTGTTAAGAACACTACAACAGGTGATACGCTGTGTGATGAAAATAACCCCGTAATCCTTGAGTCTATGGAATTCCCCGAGCCTGTTATCTCGCTCGCTATCGAACCCAAGACCAAGGCAGGTCAGGAAAAGATGGCTATTGCTCTTGCAAAACTTGCAGAGGAAGACCCCACTTTCAGAACCTATACAAATGAGGAAACAGGTCAGACAGTTATCGCCGGAATGGGCGAACTTCACCTTGAAATCATCGTAGACAGACTTCTCCGTGAATTTAAGGTTGAGGCTAATGTCGGTGCTCCTCAGGTTGCATATAAAGAGACAATTACAACTAATGCTGATGTTGATACAAAGTATGCACGTCAGTCAGGTGGTAAGGGTCAGTACGGTCACGTTAAGCTTCACGTTTACCCGAACGAGTCCGGTAAGGGCTATGAGTTCGTTAACGCAATTGTCGGCGGTTCTATTCCTAAGGAATATATCCCCGCAGTTGACGCAGGTATCCAGGGCGCTTTACAGTCCGGTGTTCTTGCAGGCTATCCGACAGTAGACGTTAAGGTTGAGCTTTATGACGGTTCATACCACGAGGTCGACTCATCTGAAATGGCATTCAAGATCGCAGGTTCAATGGCTATTAAGGAAGCTTGCCGCAAGGCTAACCCCGTTATCCTTGAACCTATCATGAAGGTAGTTGTAACAGTTCCCGAAGAATACATGGGCGATGTTATCGGCGACTTAAGCTCACGTCGTGGTGAGATACAGGGTATGGAAGACAGAAACGGTGTTAAGCAGATCAATGCTTTCGTTCCTCTGTCAGAAATGTTCCGTTACTCAAACGATCTGCGTTCTAAGACACAGGGTCGTGGTCAGTATGTAATGGAACCCAGCCACTACATTCAGGTTCCCAAGACAATTGCAGATGGAATCATCAGCAAGAGATCAAAGGGCTAATAAAATTTTTCTAAAAGTACCAAAAGTACTTGTTTTTTAGAAAAATATCTGATAAAATATCAAGTGTATGGAATACACATAATTAAAGGAGGAAAATTCCAATGGCAAAGCAGAAATTTGAACGTACCAAGCCCCACGTAAACATTGGTACAATCGGTCACGTTGACCACGGTAAGACTACTTTAACAGCAGCTATCACTAAGGTTCTTTCACTCAAGGGCTATGCTCAGTTCGAAGCATACGATATGATCGACAAGGCTCCCGAGGAGAGAGAGCGTGGTATCACAATCAACACAGCTCACGTTGAGTATGAGACAGACAAGCGTCACTACGCACACGTTGACTGCCCCGGCCATGCTGACTATATCAAGAACATGATCACAGGTGCTGCTCAGATGGACGGCGCTATCCTCGTTGTTGCAGGTACAGACGGTCCTATGGCTCAGACTAAGGAGCACATCCTTCTCGCTCACCAGGTAGGCGTTCCCGCTATCGTTGTATTCATCAACAAGTGCGATGACGTTGACGATCCCGAACTTCTCGACCTCGTTGAGATGGATATCCGTGAGACACTTTCAGAGCATGACTTCCCCGGTGATGAAGTTCCCGTTATCCGTGGTTCAGCTAAGGTTGCTCTTGATTGCCCCAGCAAGGACATCAATGCTCCCGAATATGCTTGCATCATAGAGCTTATGAATGCAGTTGATGACTACATTCCTACTCCTGATCGTAAGTCTGATCAGCCCTTCCTTATGCCTGTTGAGGATACTATGACAATTTCCGGTCGTGGTACAGTTGCTACAGGTAGAGTTGAGAGAGGTATCCTCAAGCTCAACGATACAGTTGAAATCACAGGTCTTACAGACGAGCCTAAGCAGACAGTTGTAACAGGTATCGAAATGTTCCGTAAGCTCCTTGACTTCGCTGAGGCAGGCGACAACATCGGTACACTTCTCCGTGGTATCCAGAGAAGCGAAATCGAGCGTGGTCAGGTTCTCTGCAAGCCCGGTTCAATCCACCCCCACAAGAAGTTCAAGGGTCAGGTTTACGTATTAAAGAAAGAAGAAGGCGGACGTCATACTCCTTTCTTCTCAAACTACAGACCTCAGTTCTTCTTCAGAACAACTGACGTTACAGGCGTTATCACACTTCCCGCTGACAAGGAAATGTGCATGCCCGGCGATAACGTAACAATGGATGTTGAGCTTATCACTCCTATCGCTATTGAAGAAGGTCTCCGTTTCGCTATCCGTGAAGGCGGCAGAACAGTTGGTTCAGGCGTAGTTACAGCTATCAATGAATAATTTGAGATTTTAACATCTTATATAAGACGATATCCGCTTTCACAAGCGGATATTGTTTTTATATAATCTTATGAGAGGTATTTTATGAGGCTTCCGGAATATGTTTATGAAATACTTGATAAACTACGCAACAGCGGTTATGAAGCATATTGTGTCGGTGGCTGTGTAAGAGATTACCTGCTCGGGCAATGCCCTGATGATTATGACGTTACAACATCTGCATTGCCCGAACAGATAATGAAAGTATTTGACGGTTATAAACTTCTTACTGTAGGACTGAAGCACGGTACTGTGACAGTAATAATCAATAAGAAAACTGTCGAAATTACTACATATAGGGTCGACGGGAATTATACCGATCATCGTCACCCGTCAGAAGTGCGTTTTACTCCTTGCCTTGAGGAAGACCTTGCGCGGCGGGATCTTACAATAAACGCAATGGCGTACAGTCTGGAGAAGGGTATTATTGACCCGTTCGGAGGGCGGCAAGACCTTAAATCGGGGATAATCAGATGTGTCGGTGATCCAATGAAACGCTTTGATGAGGACGGATTGCGCATATTGCGTGCGCTGAGATTTGCTTCACGCTACGGTTTCAGAATTGATAAAAACACCTCTGACGCTATTCATAGACTACGATATCTGTTGTCTTTCATTTCGGCAGAGCGGATAAATTATGAACTTTGCGGCATACTTACAGGGAACTGCGGTGATATTCTTTATAATTACAGCGATGTAATATGTGAGATCATACCTGAAATGTACCCTTGCGTCGGCTTTGAACAACACTCGAAGTATCATAATAAGACGGTTTACGGTCATATAGTTGCGACTGTAGCGGCATCGGAACCGACTGTTGTAGCAAGACTGACTATGCTGCTTCACGATATCGGCAAGCCGGCTAGCTTTTTTATGAAAGACGGTGTCGGTCATTTTTACGGTCACGCCGATGTCAGCTGTGAGATAGCCGCCAAAATTATCGAAAGACTGCGTTTCAGCAATAAAATTGCCGATGAGGTATTGTTTTTGATTAAAAATCATGGTATAGTTATTAACGATGACACTCGCAGCATACGAAGAGGGCTTGCACGATATGGTGCGGAGCGTTTTTTGAAGCTTATAAGAGTGCATTATTATGATACCTGTGGAAAGTCGCCTGAATATTTCGGAGAAAAGGATCTGTTCGACAGCATTGAAAAGCATACAAAAGAGTATCTCGAAAATGAACCGCCGATGAGCCTTAAACAGCTTAAGGTCAGCGGTTCCGATGTTTCTGAGCTTGGTATAACCGGTAAAAAAATCGGAGAAGCACTTAGCTTCCTGCTTGAGCAGGTTATAGACGGGAATTGCGAAAATAACAGAAATAGTCTGCTTGCATTGATAAGAAATAAATATTTATAAACGGAAAGGGTTAAGGATATGTCTGCTACTGATATAGGAATTGATTTAGGAACGGCGAACGTAATAATTACGCTTGGCGATAAAGGAATAGTTGTTAATGAACCATCTGTTGTTGCTTATGACAAGAAAAAACACTGTGTACTTGCAGTCGGAAACGAAGCATACAAGATGATTGGCAGAACGCCTGAATATATTGTTGCCGTAAAGCCGCTTAAAGACGGTGTTATCTCTGATAACGAGATGACGGAAGCTATGATAATCGAATTTATCAGAAAGGTAATCGGCAGAATTGTAAAGCCGAGAATCATTCTTTGCGTACCTTCATCTGTCACTGACGTTGAGAACAGGGCAGTGGTTGAGGCTGCACTTTGTGCCGGCGCAAGAAAGGTATTCATTATAGAAGAACCTATTGCCGCACTTCTCGGTGCAGGTATTGATATTTCAAAGCCAAACGGCACAATGGTTGTCGATATCGGCGGCGGTACGGCTGATATTGCGGTTGTTTCGTTCAACGGTATAGTAAAGAGCTGTTCACTCAAGATGGCAGGCAATAAGTTTGATGCGGCTATAATCCGTGGCGTAACTATGAAGTACAAGATACTTATCGGCGAAAAAACAGCCGAGCAGGCTAAGAAAGAGATAGCTAACGTATATAATCCTACAGGTGAAGAAAAAGTAACCGTTAAGGGCAGACATCTTATAAAGGGACTTCCCGAAAGTGTAGAGATAACCGATAAGGATATGTATGAATTCCTTCACGACAGCGTAATGGAGATAGTTGATAAGATAAAGGAAGTTTTCGAGCAGACGCCTCCTGAGCTTGTCGGCGATATTCTTACAAACGGCATTGTCCTGACAGGCGGCGGAGCAATGCTCAAGGGCTTTCCTGAGCTTGTAACCGAAGCGGTCGGTGCACCCTGCTATGTTGCCGATGACCCGATCGAGTGCGTAGCAAAGGGCGTTGCAAAGGCATTTGACTATACCGATGAGCTTCTTGACGGTTTTGAGAAGATTTCGCTTTACAGATATAAATAATTAAAATCCTGCGGTGTTAAGATACCGCAGGATTTTTGTTCACGCTTTTACGATTTTAAGAACAGGATAGTCGTCGATATAAGGCTTTATAATATACGGATGTTTTTTCGCATAATCAAGCATTATATCGGCAAGTGAGCCTCGTTTGTCGTATTTTTCGTTCAGAAATGCGGATAACTTTGACAGCGGGAGTGCGGAAACCGTTTCACACACAGGCGATACGGTAATTCCGAGTATGCCGTCCGATATGCGGTTTACTCTGAACGGCCATACTCTGCAATCAAACGGTTTTTTATCGCCGAGAATGCAGCCTTTGTCGGTAAGCATAGGGCAGTACGACAGCTCTTCGCCGTCTGTAAAGTGCATAATAAATCTATATCCGTCTTGAAAAGGCTCAAGCTCTGCATTTTTATCGATATTATCTATTATATATGCAGCAGTTTCCGGTGAAATAACCGGTATTTCCCAGATATCATCCCTGTCAAAACCGCAACAGATGCGACAGCCTGCACACGCCTCACGACTGAGTATTTTTGTAAGCATATAATCATTCCTTTCACTTTTATATTACCACAAATCCGGTTTATAAGCAACCGATATTTATATTCCTTTCGGTGCGAAATTATGTCAATTTGGTTACAATTTGCAAAAACTATTGATTTTAATACGCTGTTTTGGTATAATTAATATATATCCGCACACTTTTTGCAATGCGGATAACAGATTTTATACGGAAATACCCGTCAAAGTTTAAAGGATAGAATATGGAAAATAATATTTCAATAAATTCAGCAAACTACGAATTTATCCCTAAATTATTTGAACAGATAGAAAAGGTAATTATCGGCAAACAGGAAGTTGTAAGGATGTTGATCGCCGCATTGCTTTCCGGCGGTCACGTACTTATAGAAGATGTACCCGGTACAGGTAAAACGACACTTGCAATGACGCTTGCAAAAGCTACTTCGCTGTCGTGCAGGAGAGTTCAGTTCACTCCTGATGTTATGGCGTCAGATATAACGGGTTTTACTATGTACAATAAGGAAAACGAACGCTTTGAGTACCGTGAAGGTCTTGTAATGAGCAATATCTTCATTGCCGATGAAATAAACAGAACATCACCGAAAACACAGTCGGCTCTGCTTGAAGCAATGGAAGAGAAGAAAGTTACCGTTGACGGCACGGCGCACAGACTCCCTGACCCGTTTATGGTAATAGCAACCGAAAATGAATTCGGTTATGTCGGAACTTATCCGCTCCCTGAGGCTCAGCTTGACCGCTTTCTTATCAAGCTGTCCGTAGGTTATCCTACTGCCGAAGACGAGGCGATGATACTTTACAGAAGAAAAAACGGCGACCCTATCGAATCGGTTGAACCGGTATGCGGTGCTGATGATATTAAGAGCTGTATTGCCGCAGTAAGAGAAACACATATAGACGCCGCAATTTATAAGTATATCGTGGATATAGTTGCGGCTACCAGAAACCATCCTTTTGCGGCGCTTGGCGCAAGTCCCCGTGCTTCAATTGCGCTTATGAGAGCGGCGCAGAGCGTAGCATTTATGGACGGCAGAAACTATGTTACTCCCGAAGATGTTGCGCTTATGGTAAACTATGTCCTGCCGCACAGAATACATCTTACGCAGGAGGCAAAAGTAAAGCGTATCAGCGTAGAATATGTTATAAATGAAATAATGAAGTCGGTAAAGCCCCCGTTCAAGGGCAATAATCAGTAACCGAAGGGATAATTTTGTATGGCGAGATACAGATTCTTTTATTCGGTCTTTCTGATAGTCAGTACGGTACTTATGTTTTCGTATAAGAGCAAACTTACATCGGTGCTGTTTCTGATAGCTGTCATTTTGCCGATAGTATCGTTTATACTGCTTTTAATGACAAAGCTGCTGCTTAAGGTGCGTATCGAATACAGGACGCTTACGGCGGAAAAATTTGAAAATACAGACATTTCGGTCACTGTAACAAACAGATTTATAGTACCCGTTTCTCCGGGGATGCTGACAGGCTGTTTTCCTTACAGAAACAGCGAGAAGTTTGAACAGCAGAAGGTAATGGTCAGCGTACCTCCGTTTTCATCTGTCACGATTAACTTCAATTCACCCGTGAAATACCGCGGAGTTTACCGATCGGGTATAGAGAGCTTTGTTATATACGATCTTTTCAAGCTGTTCAGAATCGCCGCTAAATATGAACATTATGAAAGCTTCATAGTACTGCCGCGTAAACTCGTTATCGAACCGATAACCGATACAGGCGACGGCGACAGTGAAACGCTGTCACAGAACAGTTTTTCGCTTGACAAGAATGCGTTTGCGAGCATAAGAGAATACAGAAATGAAGATCCGATAAAGAATGTACACTGGGCTATGTCGGCAAAGCACGACAAGCTTATGGTAAAGCAGATGGAGCGAAGTATCGGCGGAAGCTGTGTGATTATCCCTGATCTGAATGAATATTTTCCGTTTGAAAATGATAATGCGGAAGCCACCGACAGCATAATAGAGGTACTACTGGCTCTTAATCTTTCGCTGATTTCGATGAAACAGAGTTGTGTGAACGCCTGGTACTCGCCTGCGGACAAGCAGTGCGAACAATATACCGTCAAGACCGAAGAGGATAATATGTTGCTTTTCGATATCATGAGTATGTTGCCGAGGCAGAATGAAACATTTTTGCCTGAAACTATTGCGAGCAGTTGTACCGAAACCACCGGTGATACATCGAGCGTTTATTTTGTCACATCACAGTTAAGACGTGACTTTATCGGTAAAATGACCGAAATAGAGCTTTTCAGGAACAAGCAGGTCAAGATACTTCTTGTAAGCAGTCCCATCGAATCGGACGAACAAAGAGAGCTTGCCGGCGCTATATCCGTTACTTCGGGATTTGAACTCTGGAAAATCGATAAGGATGATATTGTTCAGTCGCTCAATGCGGCAATAGAACTTCATAAAAAGAAATAAAACAGTATCAGAGTTTTAATTCTAAAATTTACTATGGAGAACTGATTTGAAAAAAAAGACCAGAAATAAGGACAACAGGGAAGCAGATCAGACTATAGTTCTTATCGGCAATACCTATCGCAGAAACGTAAATCCCGTTCCTGTAATAGCGGTAAAGCTGTTACTGACCTATATGCTGGCTGTCGGAACTTTGATGAGCTTTATGGATATGTATGATATCCCGTTTGAGTTCGGCTCAGCCATAGCTCAGGTTCTGCTGTTTGTTACGGCTTTTATGCCGGTTTTCATATTCATAAAAAAGCGCTATGCAATACCTGTCCTTGCGGCAGGAGCAGGTGTGATATACTATTTTTTCCACAGTGCGATCAATGAGGCGTGTCTGTTGTTCAAGGATTATCTGTTTATTCAGCTTGACGGCAGACTGCTGTCTACATTGCAGTATGTGCCTGTAAATTCGCACGCCTTTCTGACAAGAACTCAGGACTTCACCAGCGGCATGAATATGGCAATGCTGATAATCACCTGCGTTGTCTGCTTTATATGCGTACTGTGCTGTTATAAGAAGTTCAGACCGTTACCGCTTATTCTGACGTGGTGCGTAATGTTCATACCGGCTTTTCTGTCGGAAGACGCGGATTATTCTGTATATGTACTGCTTGCGGTAACAGCATTTTTCGGTCTGTATGCCATTTCATCGGCAAATGGATTTTACTCTAAAGTTTCCGCAAACGGCAGCAGAAATAACCCCGGGAGCGATGAAAAGATATATCGCAGAAACCTGAAGAAGAAAAACCCGTTGCAGACCGCAAGATCCGAGCTGTCACGTTACGGCAGGAACTGTCTTTGCGGCATACTTGCGGCGATAATAACATTCGGTGCGACCTTCGGCTCGCAGAAGCTGTTTCCCGATATGAGTTATATTGACACTGAAGAAGTTATAAACTCCACGGTAAAATTCTTTACCGATATCGGCGAATATTTCAGCCTTGTTTTTTCGGGCAATACCGGCGGACTTTTCAGCGGATATTTTTCATCGGATAACTTTCTGATAAACAACAATATAGAGCTGAACGCACCTCCGCAGTCGGCAAACGAACCGGTACTGAATATCAGATCGGACGGCGACGACGGAATGTATCTTGTCGGAGATATCGGAGTTGACTTTGACGGAAGAAGCTGGACGGGTGTTCAGCGTAAGACTGCGCAGAACAAATTGTACAGCGGAGAATATAACATCAGCGACGACTTTTCTCCCGAACAGATAGCACAGATGGTACAGTATCTGAATATGTCGGGCTTTATATTAGAAAAGCGGTTATCAAGTGATGAATATGATTATATTTATTCGCACACGGATTTACCCGGATATTATGATATGCGTTCGGCGATTGAAGACATCGTAGGTCTGACAAGCGACTCACTGCTTTTATACCGTGCAAGGAATGTCAGTATCGAATACCTGAAAAACACAAATGTCGTTTTCAAGCCGTTCCTTCCTGACAATAACGCCTATATGAGAAATGAGAACTTCAAATATTTCGGCGATACCGTCATAAGGATCGCAGACAGAAAAAACTGGATGAAGAGCTTTGAGTCCAATGTGACGCTGCCTGTCAATCCCGCACTGTTTACACTGGCATATGATAATTCATCTGATAATGACAAGAAATCACTTCTTATGTCTGTGGGATATACTTACGAAGAAGCAGCCAGGTATATTGACGATAAAAGGGAATATGACCGTTACGTTTATGATACTTATTCTTCTGTACCCGACAGTGAGAAAGGAAACATCAGAAGATTCATTTCGGAGTTTGAAAGCGCTGACGGAGATAACGCAGGCATAGTAAGCAATCAGATGCTGTACGCTTACGGAATGTGTGAATATCTGAGAACACATTATCGATATTCGCTTACAGCCGACAATACCTCAGACAAAAGTAATACCATGCTCGGAAACTTCCTGTTTGGCACTAGGCAGGGACACTGTGCGCTGTATGCAAGCGTAATGACGCTGGCGTTGCGTGAAAAGGGGATACCTGCACGCTACATAACCGGTTTTACTACAGGAAAACTGAACTACAACGAAAACAGCGGAAGATACGAAAAAACTATCAACGAAAATTCGCTTCACGCTTGGGTAGAAGTTTACAGCGATGATTTCGGCTGGATACCGTTTGATCCGACAGGATACGGCGGAAACAGCGGTTTCGGTGATGCTACTGATCCGTCGCAGACAGATGTTCCGCCTGTAACTACAACACCGCAAACCACTACGACAACCACCCGGGCACCGCAGACGACCACACCTGCGCCTGTAGATACAACGCAGACGACTGCTCCCGTAACCGCCGGATCCGACAACAGCACTTCAAACGGTAATGGCAGCGGTGAAAACAGCAGAGTTGATATGTCTGTATTACTCAATGTTGCGTTGGCTGTACTGATTGTCATACTTGTAGCAGTTGCAATTATACTGTTTGCAAATTCTGTAAAGCACAGGAATGAAAAGCGTATGCGCACTTTCCGCAAATCAAAGAATACGGTGAAAGCCGTAAAGGATATGTACAGTTTTATAATGAAGCTGTTTGCTGTAACGGATATTGCGCCTGAGGGAACCGAGCTTCCCGAAGAATTTGCACTGCGTGCCGATCAGCGCCTTAATGCGCTCGGTATGGATACAGAACTTGTTGATGTCATCAAGATCATAGAAAAGGCTGAGTTCTCGGCAGGCGATATTTCCGAAGAGGAACGCACACAGGTTTATGCTTATACAAAGAAGCTTTACAGCCTTGTGCTCGGAAATGCCGGCAAAGTCAAGAGGTTATGGCTTAAAGTCACCCTTTGACAATTAAGTAAATATAATTGTTGTAAATTTCAGCAGTATTTGTTATAATAAGTACAGAGATCAAATCTGCAAAGCAGAAAGGAAATACAATATGAGACTTATTACAAGATCGGATTTTGACGGACTTGCCTGCGGCGCATTACTGCTTGAGGCAAAGGTTATCGACAGCTGGACGTTCGCGCATCCAAAGGATATTCAGGACGGACTTGTGCCTGTTACCGAAAATGACGTACTGGCAAACGTTCCGTTTGCACCGGGCTGCGGACTGTGGTTTGACCACCACTCAAGCGAAGAAGAAAGACTTAAGATAAAGGGTAAGTATAAGGGCGAGAGCAGGATCGCTCCCAGTGCCGCAAGAATAATCTATGAATATTATGGCGGTAAGGAGCGTTTCCCGAATTTCGACGATCTTATGCTTGCCGTTGATAAGGTTGACAGCGGAAATCTTACGGCAGATGAAATACTGAATCCCGATGGCTGGATACTTATCGGTTTCCTTATGGATCCCCGCACGGGCCTCGGACGTTTCAGAAACTTTACTATAAGCAATTATCAGCTTATGGAAAAGCTCCTTGTGTGCTGTGCAACTATGTCCACGGAAGAAATCCTCAATATGCCCGATATTCAGGAAAGAATAAAGCTATATAACGAGCAGACCGAACTGTTTAAGAAGATGGTAGCAGAGCATACAAGAGTAGAGGGCGATGTTATCATATCCGATATGCGTAATGTCGATCCTATCTATACCGGAAACAGATTTATGATATACAGTCTTTATCCGCATCAGAACATATCCGCATGGATAGTAAACGGAAAGGGCGGCAAGGGCTGTTCGGTTGCGGTCGGTTATTCTATACTTAACCGCACGAGCAACGTCGACGTAGGCTCGCTTATGCTGAAATACGGCGGCGGCGGTCACAGAGCGGTCGGCACTTGCCAGTTCAGGGACGATGAGATTGACGAAAAGCTTCCTGAACTTCTTGACGAGCTTGTAAATTACGATAAATATTATTCTGCGGCTCTAGTATAAGACGTAGATCCCGACAGAAACGAAAGGTACATATATGACGGTACAGGAATATGCGGTAAAGCTCCGCAGTAACATTTCAAAAATCATAAAGGGCAAGGACGATAAGATAGACCTTGTCATAATGGCTCTTTTAAGCGGCGGACACGTTTTGCTTGACGATGTTCCCGGAACGGGTAAGACAGTTCTTGCAAAAGCGCTTGCGAAAAGTGTTGACGCAGGCTTTTCAAGAATACAGTTTACTCCCGACCTGTTACCGTCCGATATTACCGGTATCCACTTTTTCAATATGAAAGAGCAGGAGTTCATGTTCCGTGCGGGTCCTGTGTTCACGAATATTCTTCTTGCCGATGAGATAAACCGTGCCACACCCAGAACGCAGTCCGCCTTACTCCAGTGTATGGAAGAAAAGCAGGTGACGATTGACGGAGAGTTCTTCGTGATCGATAAGCCTTTTATCGTGCTTGCGACCCAGAATCCGGTTGAAACGGCAGGAACTTATCCGCTTCCCGAGGCACAGCTTGACCGATTTATGATAAAGCTGTCTGTAGGCTATTCCGACAGAGAATCCGAAATGCAGATACTTGATAACTCAAGAGCGGTTCACCCCGTAGAAAGTCTTACTGCCGTAACCGATAAAGCCGAGCTTCTTGAAATGATGAACAGGGTAGAGAACATTAAGGTTAACGAGGCGGTAAGAGGCTACATTGCCGATATCGGAAATGCCAGCCGTCACAACAGTGAAATAAAGCTCGGTCTTAGTACACGAGGACTTATAGCGCTGAAAAATATGTCGCAATCCAGAGCGGCTCTGCGTGGCAGAGAATTTGTAACGCCAGATGATGTAAAGGCTGTTGCACCTTATGTATGCGCTCACAGACTTATATGCAGAAGTACTGTTATGAGAGACCCGGACAGCGCAAAGCAGGAAATTCTCGACAAAATGATAAAGGAGATTCCCGTTCCTACGGAGCAGATATAAATGGAGCTTGTAGCGATTATTCTTGTTATTGCGGCGGTAATTGCCGCAGAGGTGCTTATTTTCGGAAAGTATGCACTTAAAGGAATATATTACAGTGCGTCGGTAAACAAGACCGAAGTCTATGAGGGCGAAACGCTTGAATTGACAGAAGTCGTTGAAAACCGACGCTTTGTCGCATTGCCATGGATCAAAACGGAGCTTTCCGCTTCAAGGTGGCTTGCGTTCAGCAGAAAGGATTCTGCGGCGCAGACAAGCGGCGGAGATAATACATTTATTCCCGGTGTTTTTTCGCTGAAGCCTCGCAGTAAATGTACAAGAGTAAGAAAGATAAAGTGTCTTAAGCGCGGTGTTTTCTCGTTTGACGATACCGCAGTGACCGCAACTGATATGCTAGGACTGGTCAAGGTGTCAAAGGGCGTAAAGGTAGGGATAAGCATAACGGTTTTACCTGTTGCAAGCGACGGCGAAGACGCAATATTATCATTTAATGAACCGGTCGGTGAGATCCTTGTCAGACGTTTTATAAATGAAGATCCGTTTATGATATCGGGTTCAAAGGAATACACGGGCAGAGAACCGCTTAACCGCATAAACTGGAAGTATACTGCGATCACCGGTAAGCTTATGGCTATGAACAATGAGTTTACTACCTCAAGAAATACCCTTATCGTAATGAATATGCAGCGAAAGGGTGTTGTCCCGGTTACTTCTGCCGATATCAGAGATACCGAGGCGTTCATAAAGCTTGCCGTAAAACTTATGTGGGACAGCGTTGACAACGGCTGCGGCTGTGCCTTTGCGACAAACGGCGGAAATGTCGGAGGAACAGCGTCGGGATTTATTAAAACAGCGGAACAGTGCGAGGGCACTCTCAGAATGCTGGCACAGCTTTCGGACAGTTGCAGTTACGATTTCACTCAGTTCCTTCACGCTCTGAATTACGGCAGTTTCACCGATGTTATAATCCTGACGCCATATATTGACGATGAAATGACAGCGTTTGTAAACGAACTTAAAGGCAGTGATATTGACGCTGTATTCTACACCACGGGTAATATCCCGGAAAACGCAGACGGTCAGATATTACACGCGAGAAAATTCTCGTATACGTTCAATACGGAATATGGGGAGGGGACAACGTGAAAAAGAACTTTATAATGAAGTGCGTTGCCGCACTTGCTATGTTGCTTGTTCCCTTGCCGCTTATGTTCGTGTTTGAGGTAGCGGCTTTCAGCGGCTTTTTGCTGTGGCATTACCTTATATATTATGCCGTAGCGGGGGCGGTCACGGCTTCCGGGTATCTTCTGATGAAAGTAAAAAGTTCGCATCATACTCCGAAAACTATATTTCTGAGCAATATGCTTATCGCCGGTTTTGGTGCGGCAATCGTTATACTTGTTGCGGTGATCTCATCGGTTATCAACAATATGCTCGGTGAAAGCGGCTTTGGCGTTTTTAATTTCTGCCTTGCATTTATGCCCGCTGTTTTAGTATGGTATCTTCTGGGATTAAGCCTTGAAAAGAATAAGTTCGATGAAGTGTTTACCCCGGTATGGCTCGGAATATACCTTGTCGGAACGTTTATGTGTTATATCTTCTGTTGCGTTATAGCAGATGATAAAACATATCTCAATGATTCAAAAGATAGGATAGCGGTACTTCTTGTCGTTATGTCTATGCTTACCGTACTTCTTATAAACCAGTCCAACATACAGTCACAGATCGACAGAAGAAGAAATACGAATCTGATAGTTCCTAAAGGACTTAAGCTTTACAACGCAAAGCTTATCGGCATTGTCGGAGGTATAATTCTTGCGGCACTGCTTTTAAAGGACTATGTAGCCGCCGGACTTACATGGCTTGTACAGATGACGTTAAAGATCATAGACGCACTGATTTTCAATATACGTTTTCAGCAGACCGACCCGATAACAAATGATGATACAAAGATACCTGATATTGATATAATACAGGCAGAGCAGAACGGTAAGGATATATTCGTATACGTTATTATCCTGACCGCTATTATACTTCTTATTGTGTTCAGAAAAAAGATATGGGCATTTATCAGGAAAGCGGCAAAGCGCTTTTTCGGTAAATATTCCGTTGACGATAACGCTGTAAACGAGTGCGAGGATTATACAGACAGCTATGAATCGCTAGATATAAAGCAGGAAAAGATAGTCCGTGAAAGTGAAAAGGACTGCCTTAAACGTTATCGCAGGACCAAAGATTGCACGGAAAAATTCAGGCTCGGTTACAGATTATATGCTATGTGGTTATCCCGTCGCACTACCGAAGACATTTCCGCAATGACTGTAGAACAACAGGAAAGCGTTTCCGATAAGCTGTATCACGGCGAAAACAATATCGGAGCATTTTCCGACAGCTACAGCAAAATACGGTATGATGACGAGCCTGCGACCAATGATGACATTCATCTTTCCGACAGCCTGATAAACGAGCTTTATAAATAGCACAATGTAAAATTTATGTAAAGTCTATTGACAATTGTAAATAAATGTGTTATCATTTCCACATGATAAAAGGGAGTAGTCGGGGGATCGGTCACAGAATGATCCCTGTACGGTGTCGTCAATACGATTTCGAACGCTTTAAGCCTCAGAGATCCGTGCCGTACTGAGTATACGCTTATGACAAGACTTTTGTCGCAATTTTTTGCGGCAAAGGTCTGTTTTTTTATGCCTTTGCCCAAGACACGAAAGGAAAGGTCACGGTAATATGAATTATTACGACATGAACACACAGGAGGTTCTTTCACAGCTTGATACAAGTATGAACGGACTTACAGGCGGAGAGGCTGAAAGCAGGCTTTCCCGTTACGGAAAAAACGAAATAACCGAGCAGAAGAAAAAGGGCGTTTTAAGAGTGTTTGCGGAGCAGTTTGCGGATCTGCTTGTAATTATTCTGATAATCTCCGCTCTTGTTTCTGTTTTCACCGACAACATAGAAAGTGCGATCGTTATCATCTGCGTTATCACTATGAATGCGGTTCTTGGCACTGTACAGCATTTCAAGGCGGAAAAATCGCTTGAAGCGCTCAAGTCAATGTCATCGCCCACTGCAAAGGTGATGAGGGATAACAACATTCATATCGTCAATGCGTCCGATGTAACCGTCGGCGATATTGTACTGGTAGAGCAGGGCGACATTGTCTGTGCGGACGGCAGACTTGTTTCGTGTGCGTCACTTCAGGTAAACGAAAGCTCGCTTACAGGTGAAAGCAACGGCATAGACAAATTCACAGAGATGCTGGCAGGCGAAAAAATACCGCTCGGTGACAGAAAGAATATGGTCTACACAGGCTCTCTTGTAACGGCAGGCAGAGGTATGTTTGTTGTAACAGCGGTCGGAATGGATACGGAGCTTGGCAAGATCGCAGGGCTTATAAACAAGGCTGAGCGTAAAAAGACCCCGTTACAGCACAGCCTTGACAAGTTCTCAAAACAGCTTTCTGTAGCGATTCCCGTCCTCTGCCTTATAGTTATGATACTCTATATTGTAAGAGGAACACCCGTTCTTGATTCGCTGATGTTCGCCGTAGCGCTTGCTGTAGCCGCAATACCCGAAGCGTTAAGTTCGATAGTCACTATCGCTCTCGCCATAGGTACACGAAAAATGGCAGAGCAGAACGCTGTAATAAAGGATCTCAAGGCGGTCGAAGGTCTTGGCTGTGTGTCGGTTATATGCAGTGATAAAACAGGAACGCTCACCCAGAATAAAATGACCGTAAGACAGGTCTATTTAAACGGCAAAGAGCAAAATGCCGACGCTTCTGCCTGCAATGCGGATTCTGCGCTTCTCGAAAGAGCGATGGCTCTGTGCAACGATGCCGCCTATTCAGACGGCAACGCAATAGGCGACCCTACCGAAACCGCACTGTCGGATTACATCGGTGTTCCTACTTATGAAAAGATACGCTCCGATTATCCGAGAGTTTCCGAAATACCGTTTGACAGCGAAAGAAAGCTGATGAGTACCTGCCATATAGTTGACGGCAAGCGTACAATGTTCACAAAGGGCGCAACGGATAACCTGCTTTCACGTCTGGTTTCCGTCTGTGATAACGGAAAAGTCAGAAGCATAACAGACGATGATAAACGTAAAATCGCACTTGCAAACGAGCATTTTTCCGGACAGGGAATGCGTGTGCTTGCATTCGCCTATAAGCTCTCCGAAAACGAAGAGGCAGACACGGAGGATAACTATATCTTCATAGGTCTTGCGGCAATGACCGACCCGCCCCGCCCCGAAAGCAAGGCGGCAGTCGCTGATTGCATAAGAGCAGGAATAAAGCCTGTAATGATAACGGGCGACCATAAGGTAACGGCAAGTGCGATAGCAAGAGAAATCGGCATTATGCGTGACGGTGATATAAGCCTTGACGGAGTTCAGCTTGACGAAATGACCGATGAGGAGCTTGACAGCGTTATCGAAAAGGTATCCGTTTATGCCCGTGTATCTCCCGACAATAAGATAAGGATAGTTGAACGCTGGCAGAACAAGGGCAAGGTAGTCGCTATGACAGGCGACGGTGTAAACGATGCTCCTGCGCTGAAAAAGGCAGATGTAGGTGTTGCTATGGGTATTACCGGTACGCAGGTATCAAAGGATGCCGCTTCGATGATACTTACCGATGATAATTTCGCTACTATCATCAAATCTGTAGCAAACGGCAGAGCGATCTACGCAAATATCAAGAATGCCGTTAAATTCCTGCTGTCAGGCAACCTTGCGGCAATAATCGCCGTATTATGTACCGCTATACCGGGACTTCCGACACCGTTTACGGCTGTTCAGCTTCTGTTTATAAATCTTCTTACCGACTCACTGCCTGCAATAGCCATAAGTATGGAAAAAGCCGATAAATCGCTCCTTTCGCAAAAGCCCAGAAATACAGGCGAATCCTTCCTTACAAAAGCAATGTCGCTCGGCATAGTGACAGGAGGAGTGCTTATCGCCGCCGCAGTAATGACCGCCTACTTTATCGGAAGCGCAGTTTCAGCCGAGCTCGGCTGTGCAATGGCATTTTGCACACTGTGTATATCAAGGCTGTTTCACGGCTTCAACTGCCGCAGTGATAAATCAATATTCAAAGTCGGCTTAACGTCAAACAGATTCTCACTGCTTGCTTTTCTTGCAGGAATAATATTCCTTGTTCTAGCGGTATTTGTTCCCGGTGTAAGCGGATTGTTCTCGTCACAGCTTATGAATATCGGATATTTCGGTATCTCGCTTGCAATAGGCTTTGTACCTACGCTGATAATACAGCTTGTAAGGATAATCAGAGAAGCGCGCAGAAAATAATCTGCGACCGATATAAATTAAAAGCAGTTCTGAATGAAAAAAGGTTTACATTTCATTCGGTATATGGTACAATAAAAATGCGGTAATACCGTAATTTTTGTTTGGATGGTAAATAGTATGAGCATTGAAAAGAAACTCTGGGGCAATCATAACGGAAAGGATTGCTGCTTATTCACGCTTGAAAACGGCAATATGACAGCCGAGATTACAAACTACGCAGGCTCGCTTGTAAAGCTGATCGTACCCGATAAGGACGGTAACAAGGGCGATATACTTTTAGGCTATGACACACTTGACGGTTACACAGCAGGCACAAGCAGTCAGGGCGCTTTAGTCGGAAGATATGCGAACCGTATCGGCGGCGCTAAGTTCACCCTTAACGGCAAGGAATATACTCTTGCCAAAAACGACAACGGCAACACGCTCCACGGCGGTAATGTCGGCTTCAATAAGAAGGTCTGGGATGTCAAGGATTACGGCGAAAACGGCGATCCTTATGTAGTGTTCTCCTACACAAGTGTTGACGGCGAGGAGGGCTTCCCCGGAACGCTGACGCTTGATGTTAAGTATACTCTTACAGCCGATTCGATCGAGATATGCTATAATGCGGTAAGCGACAAGGATACGGTGATGAATTTCACCAACCATTCGTATTTCAATCTGAACGGAACCGACGCAGGAAATATCAAGGATCATATCGCACAGATATTTGCCGATAAATACACTCCCGTAAGCCCTGTGCTTATCCCGACAGGAGAAATAGCAAGCGTAAAGGGTACTCCGTTTGACTTTACCGCACCTAAGAGAATAGGTGAGGATATGGATAACGGCAAGCTCCCCGGCGGCTATGACCATAACTATGTTTTAGGCGAAACAAAGGAAATGAGAAAAGCCGCAGAAATTTATTCAGATAAGACAGGCAGAGTAATGACAACCTACACCGATATGCCCGCTATACAGTTCTATATAAGCGGCGGTCTTGGCGGCGAAACAGGCAAGGGCGGCAAGGAAATGTTCAAGAATCAGGGCTTCTGCCTTGAAAGCCAGTTCTGCCCCGACTCACCCAACAAGCCTCAGTTCAAGCCCACTTGCGTTTATAAGGCAGGGGAGCAGTACAACTTTACTACCATATATAAGTTCTCTGTAAAATAAGAAATATCAGTATGACCGCTGTGCTTTATGCACGGCGGTTTGCTATATACGCTATACAGCCTATTAAAACTGTTTATCGGCACAAAAAATCCTATATTTATTGAAATTAAGCCGTTTTTTGTGATATTATCAGCGTAGAACACAAAAGCAAAAGCGAGGAAACAGCAATGAATATAAGAAAGGCAAAAGCCGCCGACATTGACGCTATTAAAAAGATATACGATGATATTCATACCGCAGAGGAAAAAGGAGAGCAGACTACAGGCTGGATAAGAGATGTTTATCCCGTCCGTGCAACAGCCGAGGCAGGACTTCAGCGTGGCGACCTTTATGTAATGGAGGACGGAGGACAGCTGCTCGGCTCAGCGATGATAAACGATATTCAGGTAGACGTGTACAAGGACGGCAAGTGGGAATATGAAGCGGCTGACGATGAGGTATGCGTACTGCACACGCTTGTAATATCACCTTGTGCAAAAGGCAGGGGCTGCGGCAGAGCGTTTGTTAAGTTCTATGAGGACTATGCTTTACAGCACGGATGTCACGAACTCAGAATTGACACCAACGAGAGAAACACAGTAGCAAGAGCAATGTACAAAAAGCACGGGTATAAGGAGATAGGCATCGTACCGACCGTGTTCAACGGGATACCCAATGTTATGCTTGTGATGCTTGAAAAGAGAATATAAATGCAAAAATACCGCAATCCCATCCGGAATTGCGGTATTACAGTTTGTCGAAAAAAATATATTTCTGATAATACGGGGTTTGGGGCGTAGCCCCAAGCGGGGTGAGGGCGGCAGCCCCACACTCAGCCCCTTCCCACGGGGAAGGGGTTTGGGGTTAGGGATAGAGAATTTACTCTGTTTTTTTCAAATAAACTTTTTCTACAATCTAATACCGCAATCCCATCCGGAATTGCGGTATTATATTACTGCCCGAAATGCATTGTTTCCTTAGGCTCAAGCGCAAGCTCTTCCTCCTTGCACGGTCTGACGATCAGCTTAGATATACAATTATCGTGAACCTCGATAACCTTGAAAATTATATCCTTATAGCGAACCTTCGGGTGTTCGCCCTCTTCTTCGGGAATATATCCGAGCAGGTCGGTAACAAAGCCTGCTATGGTGTCATATTCGTGATCTTCTTCAAGCTCATAGCCGAACAGCTCGAGCACATCTTCGGGATCGGCTTCACCGCTGACCTCGTATGCGCCGTTCGAGCGGGGGATTATCATATCCTTTTCCTCATCATACTCGTCCTCTATGTTGCCCATTATCGACTCGATTATATCCTCAAGTGTGATGATTCCTGCCGTACCGCCGTATTCGTCAATCACGATGCCCATACCCGACTTGAGATTTGTCAGGAACTTGAACACGTCCGAGCAACTGCACGATTCGGGAACATATACCGCCTCACGCAGAAAGTCCTCTATTTTCAGCTTATCCTTGTTTTCGTTTCCGACAAGGCAGAGAAGATCCTTTACTATGATTATTCCGACTATAGCGTCAATGTTTTCCTTGTATACGGGTATTCTTGAAAAGCCCTTTTCAAGCGCAATATAGACAATATCATCAAGAGATGAATTCATGTCTACTCCGACAATGTTCTTTCTGTGCGTCATTACATCCGATGCGACAAGATCGCCGAACTCGAACACATTGTTTATCATCTGTGCCGATTCGTCCTCAAGGTTGCCGTATTCGTTGCCCGCATCGACCATAGACATAATGTTGTCCTGCGTGGTTTCTTCCTTGTCGTAGTAGCTGTCGCCGAGTGCCTTTGATAACAGTTTATCAAGACCTTTGTTCAGTAAAATCAGCGGTGCAAGCAGTATCTTTACCGCTCGCTTAGGTTTTCGGGGGTCTGCGTCCATTTTGTTTCCTTTCAAATATCAAAATATATTTTTCGGCAGAACTTCGTGTCCTGCCACACATTGTAGAAAAGCTCTATCTTTTAATAATGGGGTTGAGGGGCGTAGCCCCCAATAGGGTCGAGGGGCGATAGCCCCCGATAATTAGCCCCGGCACGGATGCCGGGCGTGTATGCCCAAAGGCTCTATGCAAGGACGCATACAAGTGGTCGAACAAAGTCGGTGCAGGACGCACCGACAACAAACGACCACGATTGCACAGATGCAGAGCCAACAAAGCATACACAGCCCCTTCCAGTGGGGAAGGGGTTTGGGGATAGGGATAGAGAATTTTCTATATTTGTTAAATTTAATTTTCCTCAAATTTTCGGCAGAACTTCGTGTCCTGCCGATATCTTTATATATCTTACCATATTTTATGACATAAATCAAGACTTTATATCAAGTCCGAAGAAACGTACCGCATTTTCATTGCAGATTTCAATAGCTTCTTCAGTCGGTATGCCCTTTATTTCAGCCAGCTTTTCCGCTGTTTTATGCGTCATAGAGCTGTCACAGCGACTTCCTCTGAACGGCACCGGCGCCATATAAGGGCTGTCCGTTTCGAGCATAAGCCTGTCGCTTGGAATAATCTCGCACGAATGTACCGCCTTTTTAGCGTTCTTGAATGTCAATACGCCTGTGAAGCTGATATATGCGCCGAGTTTTAAAAGTTCCTTTGCGGTTTCCGGACTTCCGGAATAGCAATGCACCACAAATTTATCGGGAGTAGTGCGGTGAAGTATTTTCATCATATCTTCCGTAGCGTCACGGCAGTGGATAACGGCAGGGAGGGAAAGTTCGTTTGCAAGCTTTATCTGATTTTCAAATATCTCCTGTTGCCTTTCTGCGTCATAGCCGTCATAGTGATAGTCAAGTCCTATCTCGCCTATAGCGACCGCCTTTTTATTCTTTGCAAGCGTTCTCAGTATAGCAATGTAATTGTCGGGTGTATCGGCTATATTTTCGGGGTGTATCCCTACCGCACAGAATACATTTTCGTAACGCTCTGTAAGCGACAGAGAAAACTCGCAGGTAGGAATATCCACGCTCATATTTATGATTGCCAGCACATTATCGGATAAAATGCGGTCGAGAACCTCATACCTGTCCTCGTCAAACCACCTGTCGTCATAGTGTGCGTGAGTATCTATAATTTTCATTATTTCAATATCTTTACGCTGTCACGGATAATCAGCTTGCCCGTTACAAGCGTTCTGCCCCTTGAATAATTTTTATCCCTTATCTTCTTGATTATCGTTTCGACAGCCTCATAAGACATTCTCTTGCTGTCAACGTCGATCGTTGTAATACGGGGATTTGAAATAGTAGAGTAGATGTGGTTATCGTAGCCGACTATCGAAATGTCATCGGGTACTACATAGCCCTCGCTTCTGAGCTGATTGAGCAGGCAGTATGCCGCCTCGTCACAGTTACATACGAAAGCGGTCGGTTTCTGTGCAGGAAGGTCAAAGTGAGGATAGCTTGTGCCTTCGGGACCTCTGTCGTCAATTACCCACTCACTGCGCAGTGGTATGCCTTTTTCAAGCAGAGCCTTGTAATATCCGAGGTATCTGTCCTGTATGCTTGATGTTGACGTTATAGTGCCGAGGAAGCCTATGTTGCGGTGTCCTGCGTTTATAAGATAGTTTGTAAGCATATAAGAGCCGAAGAAGCTGTCTGAAAGAATGGTGTCAGTGCGGTTGTCACTGCTGTAGAAGTCAAGAAAAACCACAGGAATATCAAGGTCTAACAGCTCGCTTACATATTCATCGTCAAACTGTCCGAGTACGATCACGCCGTCAACCTTTTTGTCCGATACCGAATTCGGCATTGAACGGTTCGCCTGATCGCTTTCTGAAATTACATCGAGTATGCCGTAATAGTTCTGCTTTTGCAGAAGTTCCACGATATGACGGTACATTACCCAGTAGAACGCACTTGCGTCATTTATAAAGTGCTTTGCCACTACTATACTTATGTTTAATGTAAAGCCTTCCTTAGATGACTTTGACGTATAGCTGAAACGGTATCCCATTTCGTTTGCCTTCTGCTTTATCTTCTCACGAAGCTCCTCGCTTACGCCGTCCTTGTCGCCAAGCGCCTTAGACACAGTAACGGTGCTTATATCCATAGCCTTTGCTATATCGCTCATTGTAACTGATTTCTTTTTCATATTGAATAACCTCTGTAAAATGTCAGTTTAGCTAATAACTTTATATCTGCCTTTATATAATAGTGTAACCTAAAACCGATGATTTGTAAAGTAACTTTTTGCACAAAAAACAGGTTTTTCTTTACGCTTGCTTTATAATTTTAGCTAAAGTTATAATTGTAACGCTCTGTTTTCATTGTTTTAAGCAGATTCTGGGTAAAAAACGTACACTTTTTAAGAAAATAATACGTTTTTATGAAAACCGTTATCACGATTTTTTTGAAGTAAAAACCTGCGCTTTGTAACAAATGATAAAATTACATATCGAATTTTGGTCAAATGTTACATTGAAAACGGTTTCACAATACTGTATAATTGTAATATAGCTTAATTGAGGGAGAGAATGCTGATGAGTGTTACTATCAAGGACGTTGCAAAGGCGGCTAATGTTTCCGTTGCAACCGTTTCAAGAGTTCTTAATAAAAAATCCAACGTTTCCGAAGAGGCGATACAGGCGGTAAACAGTGCTGTTCAGGCACTCGGATACAGCCCCAGCTTTCTTGGCAGAGATTTAAGAAAAAGTGAAACGAGAAGAATACTTGCCATTATAGCGTCAACAGAGCAGAGCTTCTACTCGGACGTTATAAGAGGTATGGAGGTAGCCGCATTCTCACAGGGCTATGATGTTCTGATTGCTACCACCCACGACGATCCCAACCACGAAATGCACCTGCTCGGTATGCTTTTCTCAAGAGCCGTAGACGGTGCGGTACTGCTCGGTCCTAAGCTGGACGCCGCAACCATCAATTCGCTCGGCGAAAAGCACAATATAGCAATGTGTCTTGAACGTCTTGACAACTGTAACGTTCTTACCGTCACAATAGATAACGTAAAGGCAGGCCGTGACGCAGTAAACTACCTTATCCGCAAGGGACATAAGAAGATAGGACTTATCACAACTTTACAGAGAAGCCAGTCGAGCATTGACCGTGAGATAGGCTACAAGCTGGCGCTCAAGGATAACGGCATTCCCTATAACGAAGATTACGTTTATTTCGGCGGCTATGAAACAGAGCAGGGTATGAGAGGCTGTGAATACCTTATGAACTTGCCGAGTCCACCGACAGCTATATTCTCGATTTCGGATATTATCGCAATCGGCGCAATGAACTATGCACTTTCAAAGGGCTACAGGATAGGCAAGGATCTTATCTTTATGGGCTTTGACAATATCCAGTATTCACATATGTTCGTACCGCACTTATCTACGGTCGAACAGCCGTGTTACGCACAGGGCAAGCTGGTAATCGAGAAGCTGATCGAAAATATGAAAGCGACAAATCCCGACCATAACCTTTATACATTACCGCACAGCCTTGTTCTGAGAGAATCTACAGGCGATTGATATAATAAAAGAATCACCCCGTTCACATAAGTGAACGGGGTTTTAGTCTGTCGATAAGCCTTTGTGTTTTCTGAAAATGGGGTCGCAGGGGCGTAGCCCCCGACAGGGTCTAGGGGCGGTAGCCCCAGTAATATAGCCCCTTTCCGGGGAAAGGGGTTTGGGGATAGGGATTGAGAACAAGCACTTTTTTAAAAAACAGACTTTTTCTAAAAGCTGACCCCGTTCACATAAGTGAACGGGGTTTTACATTTACTGCTGTTCTGCGTTATTCTTATTCTTCAGCTTTTTCTGCTTCTTTTCGTCAACCTGCACTTTATCCGGGTTGCAGTCCTCAAACTCAAACCAGAACGTACTGCCGACACCGACCGTACTGTCTGCACCGAAATTGAACCTGTGCATTTCAAGCACACCCTTTACGATAGAAAGTCCAAGGCCGCTGCCTTTCTTTGCACGCTGATGCGTTTCTCCGTCCTTCTTCACACGATAATATCTGTCCCAGACATATTTAAGATTTTCCGGATCGATACCTATACCGCTGTCGCAAACCTCAAGTCTTGCGGTTGTCGGTGTCTTGTGATACAGATTTACTCTTATCGTCTTGTCATCACCTGTATAGGTCAGAGCATTGTTTATGAAGTTGTACACTACCTGATCTATCTTTGTGATGTCGGCATTTATGAATATATCCGGCTCTGCGTTAAGCGCTACATTGTAATCCTTGATTTCATTCAGCAGCGAGAAGCGGGGGACTATATCGCCAAGGTGTTCAGAGAAGTTTATCGTTTCGTATTTAAGCTCTGCAACTCCGCTCTGGAGTTTTGACAGGTCAAGGATATCGGTTACGAGAGAAGTCAATCTGTCGGTTTCATCAATGATGACCTGAAGATGCTTTTCTCGCTTTTCGGGGTTATCGCCCGAAAGATCCCTTATCATCTCCGCATAAGCCTTTATCATCGTAAGCGGAGTACGCAGATCGTGCGAAATATTCGCCATAAGATCCTTACGCAAGGTGTCCGCTTTTGCTATTTCCACAGATGCGGAGCTCAGCGTATCGGTAAGCTCGTTTATCTCAGTGAAGCAGTGCTTCTGTTTCGGCATATCAAACTGTCCCTGCGGAAGCTTGAGCGCCGCTTTGGATATATTGATGATCGGCTTTGATATGCTGTTGGAGAAAATTATCGACATTATGAATGCCGCTATTATGATAATGCCTGCCGTCAGATTCAGCTGGCTGTGAAGAATTGTCGTAGTAGTACCGAGCGGTTCAAGATAATTGAATATATACAGCCTTACAACACCGTTTGTATTAAAAAAGGTGCTTTGCGTTCCGTCATCGAGCTGCGCTATAAGCACTATTGCCTTGCTGTCGTTGTTTGTCCTCGGAATAGTCGCAGTGAAGAATGTGTTTTCACCTGAGATTATTTCTTTCATATCTTCCGGATCAAGGCTTGTGATCAGTGAGTAAATCTCTTTGTTGCTCTTGTCGAGCGAACTTGCCCTGAAATACGGGCGGTTGCTGTCAGAGATCTCGATGTATATCTTCTGTGTATCGGCTATGTTTGAAACGATAGTATTCAGGTTTTCGGGTTGCTGTGACCAGGCGTCCTTTATCTGTTTTGCCGCCGACGCAGTTTCCTGTATCTTCATGTACTCATAATAGCTTGACAGAAGCACGACCTGGAAAAAGTACAGGAACACTATTACAAGCAGTGAGAACAACACAAATGTCAGCCACGATCGGAAACGTATGCTGTTTAGTCTGTCTTTCATTTAAAAATTACTTCCTTGTTAGCAATTACAGCCGCCAAACTTTGACGGCTGTAGTATTTCATACCTGAAACTTATATCCCATGCCTCTTAGCGTAACAATAAACTTTCTGTACGGACCGAGGTTGTTTCTCAGCATCTTGATATGAGTATCAATAGTTCTGTCGTCACCGAAGAAATCATATCCCCATACTTCTTCAAGAAGCTTGTTTCTGGTAAGAGCTATGTTCTTGTTCTTCACAAGGTAGAACAGCAGGTCGTATTCCTTTGGGGTAAGGTTTGCCTTTTCGCCGTCTATGAAAACATCTCTTGCAGTGAAGTTTATCTCAAGCCCTTCAAACTTTACGGTTTCGCCGGCAGGCTCATTTCCGGATTTGTTGCGCTTTATTATCGCATTTATGCGAGCGAGAACCTCTTTGGGAGAGAACGGCTTTACAACATAGTCGTCAACGCCCATCTCAAATCCGAACAGCTTGTCATATTCCTCCGTTCTTGCCGAGAGCATAAGTATTGGTGTGTTCTTGAACTTTCTTATCTCCTTGCAGGCTGAAAAACCATCCAGCCTCGGCATCATAACGTCCATTATTATTATGTCAAAATCCTGCTCCTTTGCCATATCGACAGCCTGCATACCGTCTACCGCCTCATACACCGTATGACCTTCATATTCGGCATATTCCTTTATGACCTCACGGATCTTCTGTTCGTCGTCCGCTACGAGAATTTTATACATAGTCTTTATTCCTTTCTTTTCGGCTATCCGTTTATTGTAAAAAAAATTCAGTTTAACAAAGTAAACTGAACGGAAATAAATAAGCACAAATCAAATTATCAATGAAATGTTGGGAGAGGAAATTATGATTATTGAATTATTCAACCACCATAAAATCTGTCAGTTTTACCTGACGCTTATTATTATATCCGCCTTTTATGATAGAAATGTGTTTGAAGTCTAAAAAAATTGTAAACCGTTCTGTCACTTTATCGCCTTATGCGTCGTCTGTTATATTGCTGAGAAAAATACCGGCTACAGCGGGGCATACATCACCGGACGGGCTGAACGACGGACTGTTGAGTGAAACGGCACTTCCGCACGGTATTGATATTTCGATATGCGCAAAGTCATTTTCGGTCGTATACTTCATCTTTCCGCCGATATACCCTATATACAGTTTTGCACCGTACATTTCAAAATCGTCCGTTATCATACCTGCGTGCGTTTCGCTCCTGAGCGGAAAAGAAGAAGTGAGCGTGACTCTGTCGGAAGCTCTGCCTATTTTCAGGTTGAACAGCTTCCTGCCGGAGCATCGCACCATCGCTTTGAGCACGCTGAACATACACACATAGAACATCCGCTGTCCGACATTGACCGGTATATCTTCGGTGAACGATTGCTCGGTGTCGATTCTGAACACAATGGGAATATCGCTCATGATTTTGTTTGCTTCGTCGGTTATCATCCTGAGCTGTTCAAGAAAATACACCGACGGTGTGTGCGCAGTTCTGTTGTATATGACTGTGGCGATTTCTGTCAGTACTTCGATATTACGCTTTAAAGTGTTCAGCGCGGTTTTGTCCCTGATATTCTTTTCGGCGTCTGAAATGTCGCTCTTTGCTTTGGCGAGCATATAACATATATCTGTATATGTGTCTGTACTTCCGAGTTGCATCAGTACATCTGTAAGCGTGTTTACACGCCAGAGCATAAGAGTTTTATTGACGGAGGGAAGTTTGCTTGACTGTGCTGTATAAAGTTCGCCGTCAACGCTGACCTGCGCCGTATCTGCGGTATCGTTTATTCCTTTCGGAAAGATAATGACAGTGCCGCACGCTGAATTTCTCCAATGAATATTTCCGTATTCATCGCTTAAAAAGAACGGTATTCCGCAGTTGCCGTAAAGCGTTTCGAGAGCGTCAAATATTTTATCCATGGTAATTCAGTCCTTTACGGATTATTTTACTTCTTGTCATCTTTTATCAGTTTCTGCTGATTGCCTTTTTCGTCAACGACGTAAACCCTGTCCAGTTCGGACATCAGACCTCTTCTGAACGAGGCTCTGTATTCGTTGCGCAGTTCGGTCTGTTCCTTTTTTTCTTCGGGCGTCAGTTCACGTTCCCGTGATTGCCTTGCGAGGTAGTTTATTCTTTCTATCTTAGCTTTATCCATGGTTCTTATCCTTTTATTCTGTATTTCTTATTTTTGAGATTATCCTGTTCGGTTTTCTGAGTATCAGCCATACGACCGCCGCAATGAATGTTCCGGTGAGTACGGCGGCGATAGCAAGAAACGGAAGATACGCAAACACCGACACGGAATATACAAGCGATGCCGCCGCTATCTGTCCGACGTTGTGCATTACCGCCGAGAATATTCCGGCAGGGAACGCTCCCCACGGTTCTTTTATAAACCTGTGCGTAACAGCCATAGCAACAAATGACAATGCACCGCCCGTGAGTGAAAAGAGAAACGCCATAAGGTTTCCCGATATAAGCGCCGATAACAGCACCCGCACTATAAGTATCAGTGCAGTATCATACGCTTTCCATTGACCGCCGAGGTACATTGTAAACAATATCGGAAAGTATGCAAGTCCTATCCTGAAGCCGGGTATAGGCACGATCGGCGGTATCATACCCTCAACTGCATACAGCGTCAACGACATTACAGCGAGCAATGCTGAAAATACGAGCTTTTTAACTGTCAAGGCTGTATTCACCCCGCTTTGTTTCAATGCGGATAACCAGCTTATGCGGCATACATACTATCGGCTGAATACCGTCCGAAATCGGTGCGGCCATAACGCATATTCTGTCCGGACAGTCGGCGTCCGTAACGCTTATACTGCCGTCTTTCACCGTTATTATGTTATATCCGCCGTCTGCTGAATTTACGGTGAACGATTGCTCTTCGGCGCTGTGTAAATCTACAGTTTTTATAAGTTTCCCGTCACTGTATATGCACGCAGTATTGCCGCCGCCTGAATTTTTTACCAGAATTATTCCCAGCAGTGAGAAGAAAACAACGCACAACACCGCTATTATACAAATTACTTTGCGCTTATCGGTCATGATGCCGTAAAGTCGGCAGAAATGCCGTCCGATACGATAACCGTGCCGTCGGTCAGCGTTATGACATATTCCGCAATGTCGTATTTATCATAAAATTCCTTTGCTTTATCGGCACCCATAACGAAAAATGCGGTTGACAGCGCATCGCTTATAAGTCCGCTTCCTGAGTACACGGTACAGCTTTTAACGCCGCTGTCTGCGGGATAAGCCGTTTCGGGGTCTATTATATGGTGATACTTTACACCGTCATATTCTACAAAGCGCTTAGCACCGTTTGAGGTAGCTATATAGCCCTCGTTTACTTTAAGTGTTCCGACAGGAGAGTTCGTTTCATCGGCGGTTATTGTAATATTCCAACTTTCACCGCTGTTATCGCCTATAGTAAGTATACTGCCGCCAAAATCGACTACTGCTGATGTAACCCCCGAATTTCTAAGGTAATAATCCATCGCATCCATAGCGTAGCCCTTTGCCGCCGCACCTAGGTCTATGCTGAAACCGTCGGCGGAGAAGGCGACTGTCTGCTCATCAGCGTTAAAGACGATGTTTTCGTAGTTTTTTCTGCCGGCAAGCTTTTTCAGCTCCGCATCATCGGGCTTTACTGCGTTCTCTTTGCCGAACCCCCACATATCTGAGATGTCGCCGAGCGTTATGTCAAACGCTCCGTCTGTAAGGTCGGACAGATCGGCACAGCTCTTAAGCAGGTTATATGTCGCCTGATCGACCTCCACTGCCGATGAATACGCATTGTCGTTTATCCTTGTGATCAGACTGTCGGACTTTGTGCGTGACAGCGTATCGTCAAGTGCGCTAAGCATTCCCGATGCGCCCTTGCAGATCTCCTCTGCGGTAGAATTTCCGTTAACGTCGTATATTGTGATCGATACTAAAGTATCAAATGTAAAGCTGTCGTGTCTGTATGGTTGCTTTGCACTGCACCCTGCTGTAAAAGCGGCGCACAGCACAGTAAGCGGCAGGACAGCGGTCATATGTGATTTTCTCATTTTTTCTCCAATCGTTTTATACTATTATATACCCAAAGAGCGTAAATTTCAACCGATTTTACTTAATTTGTATTACGTTGATGCACCGATAATAAAAAAGTTGCATTTTTTCTGTGTTTGTGTTATACTTCTTTAGTATGGATTTTTGTTTTTTGTTTCTGACTGTACATTGGCAGAAGACGTTACTTTGAGGAGGCGGCTATGCGTATTATTGGCATTGACCCGGGCTATGCGATAGTAGGTTTCGGAATTGTCGATTACAGCGGCGGAAAATTCAAAGTGCTTGACTATGGCGCTATAACAACCGATAAGGATACTCCTTTTTCCAAGCGCCTGTGCGAGATATATGAAGACTTCTGTCAGATACTTGACACCTGGGAGCCGGACGCACTGTCGATAGAACGGCTATACTTCACCAATAATCAGAAAACAGGTATAGATGTAGCACAGGCAAGAGGCATTATAATAATGGCGGCGGCACAGCGTGGAATTGAAATCAACGAGTACACGCCGCTTCAGGTAAAGCAGGCGGTAGTAGGTTACGGTCAGGCGGTAAAAAAACAGGTTCAGGAGATGACGAAGAACATTCTGAAACTCCCCGCAGTGCCGAAACCCGACGATACGGCGGACGCACTTGCAATGACTATATGCCACGGTCAGACCAGTGGTTCACTGCTCAGGAATCTGAGAACATCAAATATATAGAAAAGAGTACATTATGATATACAGCGTAAACGGAACGGTCGATCTGATCGAGCCTAATCTTGCGGTCATCGACTGCGGCGGCGTGGGTTATGCCTGCCGCACGACCGCAAATACATTATCACACCTTAAAACCGGCGAAAAGGCAAAGCTTCTCACCTATCTTGCGGTAAGGGAAGACGCGGTAGAACTGTTTGGCTTCTATGACGCTGCGGAGCTTAACTGCTTTAAAATGCTGATTTCCGTATCGGGAGTAGGTCCTAAAGCGGCACTGTCGATATTATCGGGAATGACGCCGCAGTCATTTGCACTTTGCGTTGCATCCGGCGACAGCAAGGCGCTGACAAATGCGCCCGGTATCGGCAAAAAGACCGCAGAGCGTATCGTCCTTGAACTTAAGGATAAGGTGTCGAAGCAGGACGTTGCCGCGGGAGTAAAGGGCAGTGCAGTGCCGATGGTAGCCGCACCGTCAAATACTTTTGCCGAGGCGATATCCGCACTTATGGTGCTTGGTTATACAAATAACGAAGCCACATCGGCACTGAGCGGACTTGACACAGCAACACCTGCCGATGAGCTTATCAAGGCAGGGCTTAAGAAGCTTGCAAAGTTCTGATAAGTTGTCCACGCATTAACTTTGAAGGGAAAGCGTATAAATGATTGAGAGAAACGATCTTTCACATATAGCCGACATTGACGACAACGATGGCGCACGCATAGTCGAGCCGCAGTTTTCGGCAGAAGATACGGACGTTGAGTTTTCCTTACGTCCCAAAAAGCTGAACGAATATATAGGTCAGGAAAAGGTAAAGGAAAACCTGCGTGTATACATTGAGGCGGCAAAGAGAAGAAACGAGAGCCTTGACCACGTTCTGCTGTACGGTCCTCCGGGACTTGGTAAGACAACGCTTGCAGGAATTATCGCTAACGAAATGGGCGTTAATTTCAAGGTGACCTCAGGTCCTGCAATTGAAAAGCCGGGTGAGCTTGCGGCATTGCTTACAGGGCTTCAGGCAGGCGATGTGCTGTTTGTAGACGAGATACACCGCCTTTCAAGGCAGGTAGAGGAGATACTCTATCCCGCTCTTGAGGACTGCGTGCTTGATATTATGATAGGCAAAGGACCTTCCGCCCAGTCGATAAGAGTTGACCTGAACAGATTTACGCTTATCGGTGCTACAACAAGAGCAGGACAGCTTACAGGACCTCTGCGTGACAGGTTCGGAGTGATAATGCGTCTTGAAATGTATACCCCTGAGGAGCTTTGCAATATAGTAATGCGTTCGTCGGTGATACTTTCGATCCCGTGCGATAAAAACGGCGCTATGGAGATAGCAAAGCGTTCAAGAGGAACACCCCGTATAGCAAACCGCCTGCTCAAGCGTGTGCGTGACTTTGCCGAGGTTATGGGCGACGGAAAGATAACAAAGGAAATGGCTGATATCGCACTCAACAGACTTGAAATCGACAAGCTCGGTCTTGACAGCCTTGACAAGCGTTTCCTTACTATGATAATAAACGGCTATAACGGCGGTCCTGTCGGACTTGAAACGCTTGCGTCCGCACTCGGTGAAGAATCGGTAACGCTTGAGGACGTATGCGAGCCGTACCTTATGCAACTCGGCTTTATTTCAAGAACTCCGAGAGGCAGATGTGCGACCGAGCTTGCGTATAAGCACCTCGGACTTGTGCGTGACGGTCAGCAAAGGCTTGACTGATTTTCAATGTAGATATAGTTACTTAGTGTTTGGAAAAAACGAAGAAAGGTATTTTAAGCATTATGGGCAGATTATTCGGAACAGACGGTGCAAGAGGCGTTGCTATAACCGAGCTTACCTGCGAGCTTGCTATGAACATAGGCAGAGCCGCCGCAATTGTACTGACAAAGCAGAAAACACATAAAGGAAAAGCAAGAATACTGATAGGCAAGGACACAAGAATATCTTCGGATATTCTCGAATCTGCGCTTATCGCAGGTATAACCTCGGTAGGTGCGGACGTTGAGCTTCTCGGAGTAGTACCCACCCCTGCCGTAGCGTATCTTGTAAGATATTATGAGGCGGACGCAGGAGTGATGATCTCAGCTTCGCACAACAGCGTTGAGTACAACGGCATAAAGCTGTTCTCGTCGACAGGCTTCAAGCTCCCCGATGAAGTCGAAAACGAGATAGAGGCGCTGATACTTGACACTCCGGAAAAAATGACGCTTGTTGACGGCTCGGATGTCGGCAGAGTAAGAACTATGTACGGCGCTGTAAGCGAGTACAACGAGCATATCCAGTCGACTGTCGGCGGCAAGTTTCAGGGACTTCTTGTTGCGATAGACTGTGCAAACGGCAGTGCAAGCGCAACCGCAGAATCGCTTTTCTATAAGTTCGGCGCTGAATTTGTATATATCAACAACGAGCCTGACGGTCTTAATATAAACGATAAATGCGGCTCTACACATATGGAACAGCTTGTAGAGCTTGTTAAAAAGCGTGGCTGTGACGTGGGCTTTGCGTTTGACGGCGACGCAGACAGATGTCTTGCTGTCGATGAAAAGGGCAATATAATAGACGGCGACAAACTCATTGCTATCATTTCACGTTATATGAAGGAAATGGGTACGCTGAAAAACAACACGGCAGTAGTCACCGTAATGAGCAATCTCGGCTTCCACCGCTTTATGAACGAAAACAAGATAGACACCGTATGCACGAAGGTCGGCGACCGTTATGTTCTTGAAGAAATGCTGAACAGCGGTTATAATATAGGCGGCGAACAGTCCGGACACATTATTTTCCTTGACCATGCGACGACAGGCGACGGACAGCTGACCGCAGTACAGACCCTTGAACTGCTGTCGAAATGCAAGCGTCCGCTGTCACAGCTTGTAAAGGATATACCCGACTTTCCACAGCTGCTTGTAAACGTAAAGATCACCGAGGACAAAAAGGGACTGTGGGACAAGACGCAGGAAATAACCGATATTATCGCACAGGCTGAACAGGCTATGGGCGAAAACGGCAGAATACTCGTCAGGGAAAGCGGAACAGAACCGCTTGTACGAGTTATGATAGAGGGCAAAGACGAAAAGGAAGTGCATCACTGGACAAATCTTATTGCGGATACAGTAAGAGAGTGCCTGTGCCGATGAAATGTTAAAGGAGTTTTTATGGCAAAGATAGAAGCTGAACTGTACGGAAATTTTGATATTATCCTGGCAGACCTTCATAGTACGGTAATGGGCGGCAGTAAGAGCGCCACACTTGAGGAAATCTCGGATATTGTAAGCGGCAGTACACGTTGTTCGATCCGTGCGTATGAGCGTTACAGCTATCTCGGCAATGGCAGGGTAAGTATGAATTTTACCTTATTCCAGACCGATGGCAGGATATTTTTATCGGTAATGTCAACGGGCGGCAGTCAGGCAGTATTCTTTAAAATAAACACGATAGGCGAAAATTCGTTTCTTGACACGATACGACCGACTGTCGACAGATACAGGATAAGGTGAATTAACTTGAGAAAATCAGAGGATTGGCAGGACTACAGACTTATAGATGCGTCTGACGGTCAACGCCTTGAAAAATGGGGCAATATAACGCTTGTACGTCCCGACCCGCAGATAATATGGAAAAATCCCGACCCCTCGCCGCTGTGGAATAAGGCGGACGCAGTGTATCACCGCTCATCAAGCGGCGGCGGTAAATGGGAGTATAAAAAACAGCTTCCGGAAAGCTGGAACATAAGCTACAAGGGACTTACCTTTATGGTAAAGCCTACAGGCTTCAAGCACACGGGAATATTTCCCGAGCAGGCGGTAAACTGGGACTTATGTTCAGAGCTTATCAGAAATGCCGGCAGAGAGATAAACGTACTCAATATGTTTGCGTATACGGGCGGCGCAACGCTCGCCTGTGCAAAGGCAGGCGCAAAGGTATGCCACCTTGACGCAGTAAAAGGCATGGTGGACTGGGGCAGGACAAACGCAAAGCTCAGCGGTCTTTCCGACAAGCCGATAAGATGGATAGTAGACGATGCGGTAAAGTTTCTCGGCAGAGAGATAAGACGAGGAAACCGCTATGACGGCATCATACTCGACCCCCCAAGCTATGGCAGAGGTACAAACGGCGAGATGTGGAAGCTCGAGGACAGCATATGCGACCTTATGAATATGTGTACCGAGGTGCTTTCCGAAAAGCCGCTGTTCATAGTGCTCAACAGCTATACGACCGGTCTTTCCTCATCGGTAATGACATACCTTTTACAGATGACGGTAGGCAGAAAATACAAGATAAGAGTAGATTCGCAGGAGATAGGACTTCCCGTTGAACAGACAGGGCTTGCAGTGCCTGCGGGAAACACCGCTGTAGTATATTTCGATTAAACGGCGGTAAAGGAGAACGGATTGAAAGATAAAGAGATAATTAAAACCGAAGACCTTATATTCGATTATACCGTATTTGACGAAAACGGCGATGAAACGGGCAAGAACCGTATACTTACCGATATTAACCTCTCGATTGAGGAGGGAAGCTTTGTAGCTGTGCTCGGTCATAACGGAAGCGGTAAGTCGACCCTTGCAAAGCACTTCAACGGTATACTGCTCCCGACATCGGGCAAAGTGCTTGTTGACGGTATAGATACGACAGACGAGAGCAGGATATACGATATACGTCAGACTGTCGGAATGGTTTTCCAGAATCCCGACAACCAGATAGTAGCGACTATAGTTGAAGAAGACGTTGCGTTCGCACTCGAAAATCTCGGCGTACCTCCCGATGAAATACGCAAAAGGGTAGATGACGCACTGAAAACGGTCGATATGTATGAGTACCGCAACCACGCTCCGCATCAGCTTTCCGGCGGTCAGAAGCAGAGAGTTGCAATAGCAGGTATAATCGCAATGCGGCCACGCTGTATAGTAATGGACGAGCCGACCGCAATGCTTGACCCAAAGGGCAGAAAAGAGATAATGTCAACAATAAAAATGCTCAACAAGGAGCACGGTATAACCGTTGTGCTGATAACCCATTATATGGAGGAAGCTGCAAAGGCTGACCGTGTTATAGTTATAGACAAGGGCAATATACTGCTTGATGATGTGCCGAAAAGGATATTCTCGCAGGTTGAGCTGTTAAAGTCGGTCGGACTTGACGTTCCGCAGGCGACCGAGCTTATGTATGAGCTTAAGAAAAGCGGGATAGACGTTCCCGATGATATTATAGATGAAGATGAATGCGCACAGGTGCTGTACGACATTCTTAAAAATAAGGAATAAAAAATGAATGTGATAGAACTGAAAGGGCTTACCTATAAATACAGCGTCGGCACTCCATTTGAGTCGACAGCTGTGGATAACGTAGACCTTACCATAGAAAAAGGCGAATTCTGCGGAATAATCGGTCACACCGGAAGCGGAAAATCAACGCTTATCCAGCACCTCAACGGTCTTGTAAAGCCGACATCGGGCGAGGTGTTCATAGACGGACAGAATATATGGGATAAGGGTGTTGATATACGCTCGATAAGATTCAAGGTAGGACTTGTATTCCAGTATTCCGAGTATCAGCTGTTTGAAGAAACAGTATACAAGGATATAGCGTACGGTCCCAAGAATATGGGATGCGATGAAGCCGAGGTCGACCGCAGAGTGCGTGAGGCGGCAGAAAATATGGGTATCCGTGAGGAACTTCTCGAACGCTCGCCGTTCGACCTTTCGGGCGGACAGAAACGCCGTGTCGCACTTGCAGGCGTTATCGCAATGGATCCCGAGATTCTTATCCTTGACGAGCCTGCGGCAGGACTTGACCCTATAGGCAGGGAAAAGGTACTCGGCAAGATAAGCGATTACCACAAGAAATACGGCAAGACGATACTTCTTGTTTCTCACTCTATGGAGGACATAGTAAAGTATGCCGATAAGGTGCTTGTTATGAACAAGGGCAAGCTGTTCTGCCACGAGGATACGGACAGCGTATTCGCAAGACAGGACGAAATTATAAAGATAGGTCTTGATGTTCCGCAGATCACAAAGATCATGATGAAGCTGAGAGATAAAGGTGTAGACTTAGGAAAAGATATATATACTGTAGAACGTGCAAAAGAGAGAATAATACAGTATATGGATAAAGGAACGATATGCTGAAGGATATTACAATAGGACAGTTTTTCCCGGGCAATTCAATAATCCACAGGCTCGACAGCCGTTTCAAGATAGTGCTGGATATCGCCTACGTTGTAATGCTGTTTATGGCGGGAAATTATTGCTCGCTTATATCGGCGGGACTGTTTATGCTGATTATTTATATGTTGTCGGGGATCAGCTTCAAGCTGATTTTCAAGAGCTTAAAGCCAATTATGCCGATAATACTGTTTACCTGTATACTGAATCTGTTCTTTATACACGGCGAGGGAGATCCGCTTGTAAAGCTGGGATTTATCACGATTTACGCAGAGGGTATAAATACATCGGTGTTTATGACGGTGAGGATAGTGTTCCTTATTGTCGGAATGTCGCTTCTTACCTATACAACCTCGCCCATAGCGCTGACAGACGCAATAGAGCGTCTGCTGTCACCGCTCAAGAAGCTTCACTTTCCAGTTCACGAGCTTGCTATGATGATGACTATAGCGCTGAGATTTATCCCTACTCTTATCGAGGAAACCGATAAGATAATGTCGGCTCAGAAGGCGAGAGGCGCAAGCCTTGATACAGGAGGACTGGTAAAGAAAGCCAAGGCGCTTATACCGGTGCTCATACCATTGTTTGTATCGGCTTTCAAGCGTGCTAACGAGCTTGCTCTTGCTATGGAGTGCCGTTGCTACAGAGGCGGCGAGGGCAGGACACGCATGAAACAGCTTAAATTCGGAGCAAGGGATATTGTCGCAACGGTTGTAACGGCTGCAATGTTCACATTGATCATTCTTATGAACATTTATGTAGCCGTACCCGGAATTTAAGGTGAACTATGCGCAATCTTAAAGTAACAATGGCGTATAACGGCACTGCCTATCATGGCTACCAGCGCCAGAACAATGCAAACAGCATACAGCAGACAGTCGAAGAAGTGCTTTCAAAACTGCTCTGCGAGGATATTACGATAAACGGCTGTTCACGGACAGACACGGGTGTGCACGCAAGAGCGTTTGTGTTCAACGTAAAAACGACCTGCCCCATTCCCTGCGAGGGCTTTATAAAAGGCGGAAATGCGCTTTTACCGCAGGATATAGCCTTTCTTTCCTGCGAAGATATGCCTGACAGCTTTCACGCAAGGTTTGACAGCAAGGGTAAGGAGTACGTTTACAGGATTTATACGGGTGATGTGCGTGATGTTTTCACAGCCGACCTTGCTATGCACTATCCATATAAGCCGGATATAGCAAAGATGCAGAAAGCGGCACAGCTTATGGTAGGCGAGCATGATTTTGCGTCCTTCTGCAAGGCGGAGGCTAAGGAGCATCTGCTGTCAACCGTCAGAACCGTCTATTCTATAGATGTTACTCAGAATGGGGACTTTGTGGATATCAGAGTCTGCGGAAACGGATTTCTCCATAATATGGTAAGAATCATAGTAGGAACTCTTATTTATATCAGTGAGGGAAAACGTACAGAGCAGGATATAATAAACGCACTTACAAAGCCCGACAGGGAGTTTGCGGGCAAAACGGTTGCTCCCTGCGGACTGTATCTCAACAAGGTGTTCTACGAAAACGATGTTTAAATGAAAGAGGGGTAAATATGAAAGTACCCGATAAAAATCCTCTTGAACAGCAAAACAATGATATAAACGATGTTACGCTGTATCGGAAAAAGAAGAAAAAAGCAAAGCGGATAAGAAATCTTATTATATTGCTTGTCGTTGTTGCGGCGGCAGTGCCGGTATGGATATACCGTGACACGATATTTGAACCTCTGCGTGGCATTGCGTCAAGGATACAGACTACAACAACCGAAACGGCAGGATATCCGATAAGTCTTACCGGCAGGTCGGACTACAGCTTCTGTGCTATGAACGACAGCTTTGCACTGCTTAGCGATACTTACCTTTATTCCTATAATGAGAACGGCGGTCAGAACTTTGCTTTACAGCACGGATATGTTCATCCGATGGCGGTATCAAATTCAAAGCGTGTGGTCATCTATGATAAAGGCGGTCATGATTTTTCGTTGTTCAACCGAACAAGTGAGATATATAAGGGCAATATAGAAGACGAGGTTATAGTTTCTGTATTTCTGAGTAATTCCGAACATACGGCGGTAGTCACCTCAGGCGGACGCTATTCAAACGTTATATACGTCTATGACGGAAGCGGAAAGTGGCTTTACACACAGCGTTTTATTGATGATAATGTAATGCAGGCAGTATTCTCTGACGACAACAGATACCTGTATGTGACCAGAGTAACCTCTGATAACGGCGATATTGTGACAAAATTATCAAAGTATGACCTTTCGGGTGACGGCACTGAGCTCTGGTCGCAGTCACTGAGCGACTGCGTTTCTCTGGCACTGGGTATTGACGGAAATACGCTCACGGTGACAGGCGACAATATGGCGGCAACGTATAATGCGGACAGCGGTGAACTTATCGGAAACTACAGCTATCCGGGAACGGTCGAGAACTTTGACGCATCATCATCTCTCAAGGTCTTTGTTTTTGACGACTACACTGATGACGGCAAGAAAATCGTACTGCTGAATGATAAGTGCGAAATGACGGCAAGCGTTGCGGTTTCAACTGATGTAAAGCAGATAAAGGTGAGTGGTAATAGTATTTTTGTTATGACCGAATCGGACATAACTCAGTATGATTCAACGCTCAAATCAGTGAAAAAGACGCTGCTTAAAGACAGCTATTCCGACTTTATAACGGTCGGAGGTTCTGTACTGCTTATGGGCTATGATGTTGTCGACAGCATCAGCCTGTAACGGTAAAGCGGAAAGGAAGGTATTTAATGGGAACGGATTTTTTTTGGTTTTATGATGTGATACTTGCGGCAATACTTATCGGTATGCTGTTTGTCGGCGCAAAGAAGGGCTTTGTGCGTATGGTGCTGAGCCTTGCGGCTTTTGTGGCATCTTTTGTGGTTGCACTGCTTATAAGCGACGGCGTGTCAACATGGGTATACGACAGCTTTATAAGCAAGCCGCTCGAACAGAGCATATCAACATCTATCAACGATGCGCTCGGCGACAATGTTGTGACACAGCTCGGAAAGATAGATATGGATAAGGCAAAGATAAACGGTAAGAGTGCGGACAGCCTTGAGCTCAAAGCCGATAAGGCGGGAAAGGTGACTGTAAACCTCACAAATGTGAACCTCAGTAATACAGGTATCAGCAAGGTCGACCTTACGGCATTCGGTATTGACAAGTCGGTCGATTACTCAAACATCAATCTCGGTTCTGTGCAACTGTACGAGAGCGATATCGACAAGTACGGTCTTGAGAATATGCTCCTGACGGAAGTGCTGTCTCAGAATATAAAAAACAGCGATGTGGCTGAAAGCGTGAACGATATAATCGCACAGGTAAGCGAGGCTGTACCGGCGCTCGGACTTGACGGAAAGACAATAGACGATATCGACGGCGGACTTGTGAACAGTGTCGTTGTAAGCGTTGTAGAATCATCCGGCAACCCCGGCAAGGCGATACTTGACAATGTGGCAAAGCCTGTAATACTTGTGCCGCTGAGGACCGTAGTATTTGTAATACTGTTCTTCCTTGTGCTGATAATACTCTCAATAATCATAAGAGCTACATCGGTAGTAAACAAGCTTCCCGTAATAGGCAAGCTGAACTCACTGCTCGGCGGTGTGCTCGGACTTGTACAGGGTCTTATAATCGTGTTTATCGTTGTAATAATCGCACATATGGCGGTTGCTCTCAGCAATAATACACTTATATTCCTGAATGAAATGACAATAAACAAGTCATACGCATTCAGCTGGGTATACAATTTCTCCTTCCTCGATTTCCTTAATTAAATACTCAGTTAACAAAAGAGAACTATAATAACAGTCAATCTGTTAAGATTACTACAGAAATACAGACAGAACCTAAAGAAAGGTTGGATATAAATGCTTTGTTCAAGATGTAAAAAAAGACAGGCGGTCGTATTTATCTCAACAATACAGGGTACTGAAAAGCGTGATGAAGGTCTTTGTCTTATCTGCGCAAAGGAACTCGGTGTTCCGCAGGTAAACGACTACCTCGAAAAGATGGGAATCAGTGACGATGACCTTGAAGAAACATACAAGATGCTTTTCGGGGAGACCGACCCCGACGCTGACGCCGATGAAGGCGAAGACGATGACAATGAATTTTCACCGGGAGGAGCAGGCACTGTATTGCCGTTCTTTCAGCGTTTCGCCGCCGCAAACAACGCCGTATCAAATACCGACGGCAAGACAGACGGCGATAAGCAGAATGTAAAGGACGATAAAAAGCGCAACAAGAAGAAAGAAGAGAAAAAAAGAAAATTTCTCGATACCTATTGCACAAACCTTACAGCCAAGGCGAAAAAAGGCGAGATTGACCGCATAATTGGCAGAGAAAAGGAAATCTACCGTGTAATGCAGATCTTATCCCGCCGTACTAAAAATAATCCTTGTATCATCGGCGAGCCGGGTGTAGGTAAGACCGCTATAGCGGAGGGTATCGCACAGAAGCTGGCAGACGGCGATGTTCCGTTCAGACTTCAGGGCAAGGAACTGTATATGCTCGACCTTACCGCACTTGTAGCAGGTACGCAGTTCAGAGGTCAGTTTGAGAGCCGTGTAAAGGCGCTTATCGAAGAGATAAAGAATGCCGGTAATATAATTCTCTTTATCGACGAGGTTCATAACCTTGTAGGAACAGGCGATTCAGAGGGCACGATGAATGCTGCAAATATCCTGAAGCCTGCGCTTTCAAGAGGCGAGGTACAGGTAATCGGTGCTACCACATTCAACGAGTACAGAAAGTACATTGAAAAGGATTCCGCACTTGAAAGACGTTTCCAGCCCGTAACGGCAAACGAGCCGTCGATTGAGGACACTATCGAACTGCTCAAGGGTATTAAGGAATACTATGAAGAATATCACAAGCTGTATGTGAGCGATGATATATTGAGAAGCTGTGCAGTGCTCAGCGAGCGTTACATTACCGACAGATATCTGCCGGACAAGGCGATAGACCTGCTTGATGAAGCCGCCGCCTGCGCAAGCATAAACAGTAAGGAGCTTACCGAATACGAACAGCTCAAAAAGAAGAATAAGGCTCTTGAGGTGGAAGAAAACAATCTTTCGGCTGAAACCGAGAACAAAGACTATCAGCGCATAGCTGAGATAAAGACCGAGCTTGCAAAGAACAACGCCCGTATTGAAGAGCTTGAGCCAATGATAAAGGAAGTTCATGTTACCGAGAACGATGTTTGCAAGGTTATTGAGTTGTGGACGGGAATCCCTGCAAGTAAACTTCTTGAAACGGAGTTCAAGCGTATAGCAAACCTTGAAAGCGTACTCAAGTCAAAGGTAGTCGGACAGGACGAAGCCTGCGAGCTTGTCGCCGCCGCCATAAAGAGAACAAGAGTTCAGCTGTCTGCACGCCGCAGACCTGCATCGTTCATATTCGTAGGTCCTACAGGCGTCGGCAAGACCGAGCTTGTAAAGGTGCTTGCAAACGAGCTTTTCAACACTGTTGACCCGCTTATAAGGCTTGATATGTCCGAGTTTATGGAAAAGCACAGCGTGTCGAGAATTATCGGCTCGCCGCCCGGATATGTAGGATACGATGAAGCAGGTCAGCTCACCGAAAAGGTACGCAGAAAGCCCTATTCCGTAATTCTCTTTGACGAGATTGAAAAGGCTCATCCCGATGTAATGAACATTCTCTTACAGATTCTTGACGAGGGTAAGGTAAACGACGCCCACGGCAGAACGGTAAGCTTTGAGAATACCGTTATCGCAATGACTTCAAACGCAGGCTCTTCGTTCAACACAAGCGGACTTGGCTTTGCAAAGAGCGAGGAGGATATTTCTAAGGATAAGGCTATGAAGGCTCTCGGCGAGTTCTTACGTCCGGAATTCTTAAGCCGTGTAGATGAAGTAGTTGTGTTCAAGCCATTGTCACTTGAAGCGTACAACGGTATCGCTCACCTTATGATAGGCGAGATGAAAGAACCTCTCGGTGAGAAGAATATCACACTGAATGTAACCGATGCGGCGTACGACCTTGTTGCAAAGAAAGCGTCCGGCGGCAAGTTCGGCGGCAGAGATGTCCGCAGGATAGTCCGCAAGGATATCGAGGATAAGGTAGCCAATATCATAGTTGAAGCCGACGGAAACATTTCTGAAATTAATGTTGACGCTGACGGCGATGAGATAAAGGTCACAGGTAGGTAAATAAGCAGGGCATTGCATTAACTTAGGCAGGTAATGCAATGCCCGTTTTATAATCGAAAGGATTACTATGGCAGTAATTATTACAGGCGGCACTGGTGCAATCGGCAGTGCTATGGCTCGTGCCTTCGCAAAAACAAACGATGTTGCTATAATCTACAAAAGCTCCGATGAAAAAGCCCGTCAGCTTGAAAAAGAACTCGGTTGCAAGGCATACAAGACCGATGTGTCTTCCGCTCAGGAAGTGTCGGTTGCAGTAGAACGCATAGCGGCTGATTTCGGAAAAATCGATGTGCTTATAAACAATGCAGGCATATCACAGATAAAGCTACTCAGCGACGTTACCGAGCTTGACTGGTATAATATGGTGGATGTTCACCTGACAGGCGCATTCAATATGACAAAGGCGGTACTGCCTTTTATGATAAGCCGCAAGCAGGGAAGCATCATCAATATTTCATCCGTATGGGGAGTATACGGAGCGTCCTGCGAAGTGCCTTATTCAACGGTCAAGGCAGGACTTATCGGCTTCACAAAGTCGCTCTCCAAAGAGGTCGCCCCCAGTGGAATAACCGTAAACTGCATCGCCCCGGGAGTGATCGACAGTCCGATGAATAACGCTCATCTGTCGCCTGATGAAATGAACGAACTGATAGAGGAAACCCCTCTCGGCAGGCTCGGAACTCCAGATGATGTAGCCTCCGCCGCAGTGTATCTTGCATCGGCAGGATTTGTCACGGGACAGGTTCTCGGAGTTGACGGCGGATTTTATTGATAGCTTAACTTAATACATTTGCAGGCTGTACCTTTTCGGTACAGCTTTTTTCTTTTCCCCGCTGACAAACTGTAATATTATGTCCCGTGTCCTCATATATTGTGTTAAAACCCGTACAAGAGGGAAACAGCTAAAGGAGGATCATATGGACTTTTCTGTAAAGAAAGAGCCTGTATTTGTCACGGAAGTGATATATGACGGACAGGCGGAGCAGGGCGTTGAGTTTGATTACGTTCTGCCGGATTATTATCCCGATATCTTCAAGATTTTAAGGTGCACATTGCGTCCGGGGATAGTATCTTATAATATTTCGGGTGATAAGCTGATATGTGACGGTGTTATCTGCATTACGGTGCTTTATCTCAGCGAGGGCGGAGGAATGGAGTGCATCGAGCATCGTTACAGCTACTCAAAGACTGTTGATTTGCCTAAATCCGCTGACAACGGCTCGGTAATAATCGAACCAAAGGTAGATTATGCTACCTGTCGTGCGGTTTCGGGCAGACGTATTGACGTAAGGGGAGCGGTGAGCTTCAAGATTAAGGTAAGCGCCGTAACACCGTTTGAGATCATAACCGACATTGACGGCTGTAACATACAGACTAAAAAGAACAAGGTCTGCTGTACAAGAAAGCTCACGGCAGGAAAGCAGTTCGTTGTTCGTGAGGACATCGGAGTTTCCGGCATAGACGGCACGTTAAAGGCGGTTATCAGCTGTGACGCAACCGCAGTGGTAAACGACTGTAAGATAATAGCCGATAAAGTTGTGCTGAAAGGCGAAGCAAAGCTCAAGGCACTTTATCTTATACAGAACGACAACGGAACATCGCTACAGACTATGGAAGCCGAAGTTCCGCTAAGTCAGATAGTGGATATGCAGGGTGTAGATGAAAAGCATACCTGTTACGCATTGTTCAGGGTGCTGTCATGCTCTTTGTCGGTAAAATCCGCCGATGACAATGCATCGGGAGTATTCGGCTGTGAGCTGACAATCGGCTCTCAGATAACCGCAACACTTGAGGAAAACATTTATCCCGTTGCCGATATGTATTCTACCGCTTATGAAACGTCCTTTACTACCGCCTCACTTAAAACCGAAGCCGACCATAGATTCATAAGTCAGACGCTTAACATAAAACAGCTTATCCCTTGTGAAAACGGTATACCCGACAGTGTGATAGACGTTAGTTGCGACGTGTCGGAGATAATCTGCCGACCGGGCGACAACGGTGAGCTTTGCATAAGCGGAAAGCTTCTTTGCGTTATCTCAGCAGTAAAGGAAAACGAGCCGGCGTTTTCAGAAAAGGCTCTGCCGTTTGAAGCGTCCGTTTCGGTAGGTGCAGTCACTGCTGACTGCGTAATTCAGCCGGTACTCAATATCTCATCGTTAAGCTACAGCATAACAGATGACGGCATAGAACTGAGATGTTCCGTCCTTATGCAGGGATGTATGTATCTTTGCAATAACGAGCAGGTCATAAAGCAGGTCGAAGTAAATGAAAATGCCGAAAAGCCTAAATGCGAAGATTATTCGTTAAAGCTGTACTTTGCCGATGAAAACGAGGATATCTGGAATATAGCAAAGCGCTATAACACATCTGCGGCAGCGATAGAAGCCGAGAACGAGGTCGCTGACGGAAAGGTTTCAGGCTTGCTTCTGATACCGATAGTTTAAAAGTATATAAGCTTGTTTCCCGCACGGAGATAAGACAGTATGTGAGCAGATAAGGAGAAATTATGCCAAAATCAATTTATAAGGACATTTCCGAGCGAACAGGCGGAAATATCTATATAGGAGTAGTCGGTCCTGTGCGCACGGGAAAATCAACCTTTATCAGCAGGTTTATGAATGCGATCGTTGTACCGTCAATCGATGATGAGTTCCGCAGAGAAAGAGCGGTTGACGAGCTTCCGCAGTCGGCGGCAGGCAAGACGATAATGACCACAGAGCCTAAGTTCGTGCCTGAGGAAGCGGTAAGCATAACAGTTGACGAGAACGTCAATCTCAATGTACGGTTGATCGATTGCGTCGGATACATAGTTCCGGGTGCAAAGGGCTATATCGAAAATGAAGCTCCGAGAATGGTCAAAACGCCATGGTTTGACGAAGAAGTACCGTTCAATATGGCGGCTGAGGTGGGAACACACAAGGTAATCACGGAGCACAGCACCATAGGACTTGTGGTCACCACAGACGGCAGTATCACCGATATTCCGAGAGAGGAATATGAGGCGGCTGAAGAACGTGTAATCAATGAGCTTAAAAGCATAAAAAAGCCGTTCACCGTGGTTCTTAATTGCAGTGACCCGAAATCCGCCGAGGCAAAAGGGCTTGCCGAAAGGCTTTCCGAAAAATATAGCTGTGCGGTTACACCGCTTAACTGCCTTGATATTACAGAAGAAAATATAAAATCGCTTCTGTCGGATGTACTTATGGGCTTTCCCGTCCGAGAAATCGGCATAAGGCTGCCTAAGTGGTTGGCGTCGCTCGACAACGATCACTATCTAAAAAAACAAGTGTTCGGTTCAGTCCGTGAGGCGGCTGAAAATATTGGCTGTATGGGAGATATCGACAGCTTCATAGACAGAATAGGGCAGTGCGAGAGTATAAGCTGTTGCAGTAAGGATAAAACCGAACTCGGTTCCGGAACGGCTTATATTACCGTAAATCTCGGTCAGAATTTATTCTATCAGGTGCTGGGCGAAACCACCGGCATAGAACTCGCAGACGAGGGCGACCTTATGCCTTGTATGATCGAGCTTGCAAAGATAAAGAAAGAGTATGAAAAGGTGCGCACTGCGCTTGAAGAAGTAAGAGCAACCGGCTATGGCATTGTAATGCCGGGAGCTGAAGAGCTGACCCTTGAAGAGCCGGAGATCGTAAAGCAGGGAGGTAAGTTCGGTGTACGTCTCAAAGCGTCGGCACCGTCTATCCATATGACGCTTGCCAACATCAACACAGAGGTAAACCCGATCGTCGGCAGCGAAAAGCAGTCTGAGGAACTTGTAAAATATCTTCTCAGAGAGTTTGAAGAAAACCCGACAAAGATATGGGAGAGCAATATTTTCGGAAAGTCGCTCCACGAACTGGTAAACGAGGGACTTCATAATAAACTCAGCCGTATGCCGGCAGACGCAAGAGCCAAACTTCAGGAGGCTATACAGAGAATTATCAATGACGGCTGTAACGGACTTATATGTCTGATTTTATAAGTCCGAATACAAAAAGACCGCACCCTTACTACGAGTGCGGTCTTTGCGTTATTTACTTTATTGCATAGCAGGATTACCGCTCAGCAGGCTGAACACATCAATCCCTGCAAGGCTCAGAAGAAAACTGATTGCAAGAAAAAGCACAACCGCAACAACAGCCGCGATCCATACAGCCCTTTTCTGCTTTTTTGTCCAGGTGTGCTGAGGACGGGCATCTTCATTCGGCTTGAATGACAGTGTTTCATCTTCTTTTACCGTATCCCGTGCAATCATATCGTCATTTTCGTGATTTTCGTTTTCTTCAGTGATTACCGTTTCTTTTTCGCCGTTCATATCTGCCCTTACTTTACAATCAAATCCTTTGCCTTTTCAAGAATAAGCTGTTCTCTTTTAAGAACAAAGCTCATCTGATATTCCTTGCACTGCTGTGAAAGCGCTTTGAGCTTGCTTACAGCCTCGTCATAAGGCATCCATTCTATTTTATATCCAAGACGTTCCTGCGAACGTTCAAGTGCCGCTGTGTCGCATTTATCCGAGGCTTTCTTTGCCACATAGCAATGAGATACCATGCAGAATTTCCTTTTGAACTTGTGTTCCTCAATCCAACCCAGATATCCGATAAGTTCGGCAGGGTAGCCTGTTTCTTCCGATACTTCGCGCAAAAAAGCCTTGTCGGGAGTTTCTGTTATCTCTATACTTCCGCCGGGCAGTTTGTAATAGTCGGAGTTTTCTATCTTCATCATAGCGATATTTCCTTCGCCGTCGGTCATAACACCCCTTGTATTATAACGTGCGTCATCTTCGATATACTGAGGCTCACCACCAAAGAAATCGCTGTCGGTTATCTTTGCAATAAGCATTAATTAGTCGTCCCTTTCGTAATGCGGTCGGTACCGCTGTTTTTTCATACATATAATATCACAAACAGCAGTCCATTGCAATATGCAAACGTAGTTCGCTTTTGTAGAAATCAGCTATATATATGCCGTGATTATTGTTAAAAATACACAATGGAACTTAACGTGCATTAGTGTTATAATAACTTTATCCGACTAAAAAAAGAGGAAAGATAAAAATGGAAAATACAGCAATCGTCAGCGGCACAGAAGTAAAAAAATACAGACGTGCAGGCTTTATGGACGAAGTAAGAGGTTTCTGCATACTCTGTATGGTGGTGTACCATGTCTGCTTCGACCTTAACTACACCTATAATATACACATTCCGATAATGTTCGACGGCTGGTTTGACATTGTCCGTGACATTTTTGCAGGAGCTTTTATGTTCATTTCGGGTATGAGCAGTCGTTATTCTCGCAATAATGCAAAGCGTGGCATACAGTGCTTCTTCATAGGTATGATAATCACTTTTATATTTGCGTTTTTTGCTCCGAATGCGCCGATCCTGTTCGGAATATTGCACTTTATGGGCGTATCTATGATGATATATGCGATAGGGGATAAATATTTTCTTAAGATCCCGGCACCGGTCGGAATCGCCGTGTGTGCAGTGCTTTTCTTTTTAACAAGAGGAATTATGTACGGCTATCTCGGACCTGCGCAAGGCGTCGGAATAAAGCTGCCTGAGTTTATCTACAACGCAGGACTTCTTTTCCCGCTCGGATTCAGGTCGCCGAGTTTTCAGTCAATGGATTATTTTCCGCTCCTGCCGTGGTTTTTCGTATTTCTGGCAGGTGCCTACACGGGAAAATACGCTATCGAGGATAAAATGCCGGCATTCTTCTATAAAACACATTGCAGACCGCTTGCACTTGCAGGCAGATATACACTGTGGATATATGTACTGCATCAGCCTGTAGCGATGGGCATATTCCTGCTGATATTCGGAAGAGTATAAGAAAATCAAAAAAACTCTTGACAAACTGTTGCAAGTTTGATATAATAATAAAGCTTGACAAGTATACAACTTTGTCAACATCCCTTGCTCGTGCTGAAGTACGGGCTTAAAATCCACAAGGAGGTGCTTATAATGGCAAAGCTCAGCGAAAAGTATGAGGCAGTTGTTGTATTTTCACTCAAGAACGGTGAGGATGCAGTAAAGGCTCTCGTTGCTAAGTTCTCTGATCTGATCAAGGAACACGGCACATTAGTTGACGTTGATGAATGGGGCGCTCGTAAGCTCGCTTACGAGATAAACTACGAGACCGACGGTTATTATGTAGTTTACAGCTTCGACTGCAAGCCTGATTTCCCTATGGAATTCGAGCGTATCATCAATATCACTGACGGCGTTCTCCGTTCGCTCGTAACGGTACGCAAGTAATTTGTCTGCAGAGTATACAGGAGGAGCGGTAACATATGTATAACAAAGTAATTATGATGGGTCGTATAGTCAACGACCTCGAACTGAGATCCACTACTTCGGGTGCGTCAGTGCTTTCTTTCAGAATAGCAGTTGACCGCAGATTCCAGACAAAGGGCGAAGAAAGAAAATCGGATTTCTTCAATGTAGTCGCTTGGCGCAACGAGGCGGAATTTATCTCAAGATATTTCGCCAAGGGTCGTATGATACTTATTGAAGGCGAGCTTCAGAACAGATCATATACCGACAAGAACGGAAATCCCGCATACATTACAGAGATCATAGTTGACCGTTCAACGTTTACGGGTGAAAAGGCAAACGGCGGACAGGCTTCATCGCCTTACCAGAGCTATCCCGGAAACGCACAGACTGCTCCCGCACCTGCACATCCTGCACAGACAACAAACACCGCGCCCACAGTGTCGCAGGGTAACAATGCAGATTTCACAGAATCTGCCGATGATGACGATTACCCGTTCTGATCAAAATAAGGAGGATAATACAATGGCTGAAAGAGAAAAGAATGAAAAGTCAACAGTTCGTCCTATGAAGCGTACAAGAAAAAAAGTTTGCGCTTTCTGTGCCGACAGAGCTGAATTCATTGATTATAAGGATGTAGCTAAGCTCAAGAAGTGCATGACAGAGCGTTACAAAATTCTGCCCCGCAGAGTAACAGGCTGCTGTGCATACCACCAGAGAGAGCTTACAACAGCTATCAAGAAGGCTAGACAGGTAGCTCTTATTCCTTATGTTTCTGACTAAGTTATAAACAGCTTGACAAAAATCGATGCTTTATGGCATCGATTTTTTTGTTTTTATCTATTGATTATTTCCTTAAAATGCTGTATAATAATACAGTATGATTGCGAGGTGTGTGTTTTGGCACAGAAGAAAAAAGGAAAAAATAAATTCGGAATAACACCGTCTATGATATTCCTGAACCTTTTGTTGGTTCTTATCATATGTACAGTGTGTTTCTTTACCTATAATATAATAAACGGAGACGACGGCACATCATCAGAGCCGCCTTTCACCGCTGTTACATCGGAGCCGCCCGAAACAGAAGCTCCCGCTACCGAATCAGACGCAAGCTCTGTTCCGCAGAGCAATGTATCGTCGGGAGAAACTTCTGACAATTCTTCGGGCACATCGGATAACCAGCCTACAATAGACTTTGATAAGGAATACTTCTCGTCATCGCTGTTTATAGGCGACAGTATCTCAACAGGGCTTAGCCTGTATGGCTTCCTTGATAAGGAAAATGTGTTTGCACAGCAGGGTCTTGCTCCTTCTACCGCACTTGACGCTGAGATAGACGGTGTTACACTTTCAGATAAGATTGCTTCATTCAAGCCTAAAAAGGTATTTATAATGCTTGGCACAAACAGCGTCGGATATGCCGATAACGAAACTCTTGCGACAAGTATGAAAGAGCTTGTTGATAAGATAGCAGGACTGACAAAGGCAAAGATATATGTAATATCTATTCCTCCCGTAACTGCCGAAGCGGAAGCGTCAGATGAGAACGCTCTTACACTTAAGAATATTACCGATTATAACGCTAAGCTGAAAACGACAATTGCAGGTAGCTCGGCAACATTTATCGACCTTAACAGCGTACTTTCAAGCTCCGATGGATATTTTGACGCTGACTATGCCGAGATGGACGGTATCCATTTCATGGGTACGACATACGAGGTAATGCTCAGCTACTTACAGAAGCATTCATCATAAAAGTCAGGGTGATATATTGATATGAAATATACAGCCGCTTTCAGAACATCGGCAGTCGCTTTGATAAGTGCAATAGCTGTTGCATTTTGCAGTTGCGCAGACGTTACATCTTCTCAGGAAAGCTCAGAAGTGCGTAGCGAAACCGCAACAACGGCAAAAACATCAATTAGTACCACAAGCGCTACTACTGTTGCAACCACTACAAAAGCTGTTACCACATCGGTGACTACAGTTGCTGCAACCACCGAAACCACGTTGCCGGAAACTACAACAGTTGATACAGAGCCTGAACCGGTCGAAACTCCGGAACCCGTTTCTGTAGCCGAGCCGACAGCGCCGACTGATTTTGATACATCGTTTTTTGATGACTCGCTGTTCATTGGCGACAGTATCACTACAGGACTTTACCTCTATGGATATCTTGACCCGTCGCTCGTGTATGCAAAGGTTGGGCTTGCACCATCGACCGCACTTGACAGCGAAATTGACGGGGAAACGATCGACAGTAAGATCAAGTCGGATAACCCAAAAAAGATATATATAATGCTCGGCACCAACAGCGTCGGATATGCTGACGGCAATTATCTTGCGGACTGTATGGGCGAGCTTGTACAGCATATTTCAAAAGTCAGCAAAGCTAAGGTGTATGTCTTATCAATACCGCCTATAACTTACTATGCCGAAGCGGATTATGACAATGCACTTACAACGTCTGCGATAAACGAGTACAACGGTGCTCTTGAAAAAGTCATATCCGGCACGAAGGCAGAATTTCTCGATTTGCATTCGGTGCTTACAGCTCCTGACGGATACTATTATGAAGAGTATCATGAGATGGACGGAATACACTTTATGGGTTCGACATATCAGGTTATGCTAAGTTTCCTTGAGAAACATTCTTAATATAAAATGTGCATAAAAGAAAGGGATTATGAACAATGAAAAGCTTTACTAAAAGAATAATGGCAGGAATTATCTGTGCTATGATCGCAGTTTCAATATGCGGTTGCTCAGGCGGAAACGCTCAGTCATCCGCAACAGAGAGCGCTGTTTCATCCGAAGCAAGTTCGACAGCAGAAAGCAGTACAGATGCTTCCTCTGATACAGCTCAGACTTCCGGCACAGCAGCTGAAATCACAGCTAAGATCCAGGCAGACGTCAAGTTCCCCGGTATGGCTGAAATAGGCACAGACCGTATGTCGGGCTATTATGATGTAGCAAGTGACAAGATAGAAAGCTTCAGCGCATACATCTGCGGATCGGGTGCATATCCCGATGAGATTGCCGTATTCCAGCTCAAGTCGGCTGACGATGTCGCTGACGTAAAGGCAATGCTTGAAAAGCGCGTTGAGACTCTGACAGCCACATTCAAGGATTATACCCCCGATGAGATGTACAAGATAGACGGAAAGAACGTTGTGACAAGCGGAAACTATGTTGCACTTATCATCTGTGCCGACAACGCAAAGGCTATTGATGACTTCAACTCAATGGCTAAGTAAGAGAATTTTTGAAAGAAGGAGAGCATTATGGCTATAGAGTGTCTTGTAATTACCCTTATACTTGGAGCTATAGTGTTCTCGTTTGCAAGAGCAGACAGGATACGCTGGGTGCTTGCGACAATTCCGCTCGGAATACTGCCGTTTGTAAACTGCGTGGCAAGCTTTGTATGTACAAGCTTTTTAGGCTATGAACTTCCGAACAATGTCGCCGTTATGATACTTCTTCTTGCGGTTATGGCGTCGTGTGTATGGATCGGTATCGCTTCCGGTTTCCTGCGCACCAACCGCATGAGAATACCGTATATATGCGTCGGCATCGGCTTCAACGTAGTTCTTGGGCTTATACTGCTCAACTTCTATATGAGTCTGTGATATGGAAAAAATTACGCCGCCGTGTGCTTTAAGCAAAACGGCGGTTTTTTTGTGTGCGCGATACCGTGTTTTCATCGGTGTTTACATTCAGTCAATTGACAAATTGTCTAAAAATGCAGTCTGATTTTTATGTACTTATTCCTAAAAGACGTATTGACAAACCGAGCAAGACACTATATAATATTAACTGTATTTCGCTCACCACTACATATTGTGGTGTGACGAGGAATTTTCAACGAGAGGGAGAAACAAATGCTGACTAAAATTCAGAAGAGGGACGGACGTACAGTACCGTTCAACGTTGAGAAGATAGCCGATGCTATATATAAAGCAGCCAGAGCTGTCGGCGGTAACGATTATCAGGAAGCCACTGAAATGGCTGAGAAAGTTTGCAATTATCTTGAGGAGAACACAGGTAAATCAGGTGAGCTTCCTACTGTAGAGGAAGTACAGGACGCTGTAGAAAAGGTGCTTGTCGAGAGCGGTCATGCAAAGACAGCCAAGGCATATATTCTTTACAGAGCAGACAGAACAAGAGTAAGAGAAATGAATACAAGCCTTATGAAGATTTATGAGGATCTTACATTCAAGGCTGCAAGAGATTGTGATATAAAGCGTGAGAACGCTAACATAGACGGCGATACCGCAATGGGTACTATGCTCAAATACGGTTCTGAGGGTGCAAAGCAGTTCAACGAGATGTATGTACTTGCTCCCGAACATTCAAAGGCGCACAGGGACGGCGATATCCATATCCACGACCTTGACTTTTTAACGCTGACTACGACCTGCTGTCAGATCGACCTTATCAAGCTGTTCAAGAACGGCTTCTCGACAGGTCACGGCTTCCTCAGAGAGCCTAACGAAATCAGCAGCTATTCTGCGCTTGCCTGCATCGCTATCCAGTCAAACCAGAATGATCAGCACGGCGGACAGTCTATCCCCAACTTTGATTACTCAATGGCTGATGGTGTAAGAAAGACATATAAGCACCGCTATGCGCAGAATATCGTAAGAGGACTTGAGCTTATCGGCGGTATCGAGGATCTGGCAACGGCGGAAGCCGATGTAAAGGCATATACAAAGAAACTCGAAGAAGAAAAGCAGCTTTGTCCTGTTCTTGCTAACGATAACGGCTATCAGGACGCAGAGCGTGAATGCCTTAAAGAGATATGTCCCGATGTATCCGATGAAATAATTGAAAAGATACAGAAATTTGCTTTAAAGCAGGCTGAGGTGGAAACAGACAGAGCCACATATCAGGCTATGGAGGCACTTGTACATAACCTCAACACTATGAACAGCCGTGCAGGCGCACAGATACCGTTCTCATCCATAAACTACGGTACTGATACATCTCCCGAGGGCAGAATGGTAATAAAGAACGTTCTGCTTGCAACCGAGGCAGGCCTTGGCAACGGCGAAACGCCCATCTTCCCGATACATATCTTCAAGGTAAAGGACGGTCTTAACTACAACGAGGGTGATCCCAACTACGACCTGTTCAAGCTGGCTTGCAGAGTATCTGCAAAGAGATTGTTCCCGAACTTCTCGTTTATCGACGCTCCCTACAATCTTCAGTATTACAAGCCCGGCGACTATAATACGGAAATTGCATATATGGGTTGCCGTACCCGTGTAATAGCTAATGTTTACGATCCCACAAGAGAAATAGTAACAGGAAGAGGCAACCTTTCATTTACGTCTATCAACCTGCCCAGACTCGGTATCCTTGCGGGCGGCGATATAGTCAAGTTCTTTGAAATGCTCGAGGACAGAATGAACCTTGTTATAGATCAGCTCCTCTACAGATTTAAAATACAGTCGCAGAAGAGAGTAAAGAACTATCCGTTCCTTATGGGACAGGGAATATGGATTGACTCCGAAAAGCTAAACCCCAACGATACTATCGGAGAGGTGTTAAAGCACGGTACGCTTTCTGTAGGCTTTATAGGTCTTGCTGAATGCCTTAAGGCTCTTATCGGCGTTCACCACGGCGAAAGCAAGGAAGCGCAGGAGCTCGGTCTTCGTATCATCGGCAGAATGAAGGCAAGAATGGACGAGGAAAGCAAAAAGACGGGTCTTAATTTCTCAGTTCTTGCTACTCCCGCCGAGGGTCTTTCAGGCAGATTTGTAAAGATCGACCGCAAGAGATTCGGTAAAATTGAAGGCGTAACCGACAGAGAATATTACACCAACTCGTTCCATATTCCCGTATATTTCCCGATCAACGCATTCAGAAAGATAAAGCTTGAAGCGCCTTATCATGCTCTTACACTGGCAGGTCACATTAGCTATGTCGAGCTTGACGGCGATCCGTTACAGAACCTTGAAGCATTTGAGCAGGTCATCAGATGTATGAAGGAGTCGGGTATCGGCTACGGTTCGATCAACCACCCCGTCGACAGAGATCCCTGCTGCGGATATACCGGTATAATCGGCGATGTCTGCCCCAAGTGCGGAAGAAGCGACCACGGCGATAACACAAGATTTGAGCGTATCCGCCGTATCACAGGTTATCTTGTAGGCACAGTCGACAGATTCAACAACGGCAAGAGAGCAGAAGAGCGTGACAGAGTAAAGCACGATGTTTCTCTGGATGGTCTTGAGGACTGAATCTGATAGATTTACAGAAATCCGGCATTTTATTGCCGGATTTTTTGCGTTCGAGACTTGAATTCGGGCACAGTTTAGTATATACTTATCCATAAGGTAATAATATTGATTACAAGAAACGGAATTATTTTGAAATATACTTGTAAGCGGTCAGCCGACCGGGAAAGGAATTTAACATGATCGCACTTATAACGGGCGCAAGCTCGGGAATCGGAAAAGAAATGGCGAAAAACCTCGCTACAAGAGGGGTAAATCTTATACTTGTCGCAAGAAGAACAGAGCGTCTGCTGGCACTCAAGGAAGAAATCGTATATAATTGTCCCGAAATAAAGGTCAAGACAATTACAGCCGACCTTTCAAAAGAGGAGCAGTGTTTCGGGCTTTACAACAAGGTAAAGGATTATAAAATTGATTTTCTCTTTAACAATGCGGGTTTCGGTCTGTACGGTCCGTTCCTTGAGACAGATCTTAAAGACGAACTTTCGATGATAAACGTCAATATAAAGGCTGTTCATATTCTGACAAAGCTGTTTTTGCGTGACTTTGCCGCAAGAAACAGCGGATATATCCTTAACACTGCGTCTGTTGCAGGCTTTATGGCAGGACCTCTGCTTGCAACATACTATGCGACAAAAAACTATGTCGTACAGCTTACCAAGGCGGTTTACGAGGAGCTTAGAAGCACAGGCAGCAGGGTAGTGATAAGCGCACTTTGCCCGGGACCTGTAGATACCGAATTCAACAGCGTTGCAGGCGTAAAGAGCTTCGGAATACCGAGCGAGAACGAGGCTTATGTTGCGGACTATGCTATCGAGCGCCTTTTATGCGGCGATCTGCTGATAATCCCCGGTGTTACTACCAAGGCGGCTGCGGCAGGCTCGAGATTTGCTCCGACAAAACTGCTTCTCAGAACGGTAAGAACGTTACAGGAGCAGAAGAACAAGTAAAGAAAGATAAAATAAAAACATAATGTGAGGAACTATGGCGTATACTACAGATTTCGAGAAACTGAAAAAACAGCTGAATTATAAACCCGACCCGACAAGACCTGTTTCAAAGCAAGCAAGCGAAAATACCGTAAGGCTTTTTGATTATCTTAAGAGCATATACGGTAAAAAGCACCTTGCAGGTCAGCAGTATCTGCAAAGCGAAGAGGTAGAAGACCTCGTTTATTATCACCTGACAGGTAAATTACCTGCTGTCAGAGGCTATGACTTTATGGGAGTAAGCTCCTGCAAGAAAACGGACGATCAGGTGGACAGGGCGATAAAATGGGCTGCACAGTGCGGAGGCATTGTCACAATGTGCTGGCACTGGTATGCTCCGAACGATATGAACGATTATTCAAAAGGCTCATCGTTCTACTACAAAACTACCGGATACGATCACAAGACCTGCTTCGATTTATGCAAGGGCGTAACCGAAGGCACTGCGGAATATGAATTTATTATCCGTGAGATAGATATGGTGTCCGCCGAGCTTAAGCGTATGGCACAGCTTGATATACCTGTGCTGTGGCGGCCTCTGCACGAGGCTAACGGCAACTGGTTCTGGTGGGGAAACCACGACGAACAGCACCGTGAAGCGTATAAGAAGCTGTGGTATATGATTTTCGACCGTATGGAAAACTATCATAAGCTGACCAACCTTATATGGGTGTGGAACGGACAGGACAAGTGTATGGAGGTAAACCCCAACACGTTTGACATCTGCGGCGATGATATTTACTCGGTAAAGGAATATGATCATTCTTCGCAGAAGCAGAGATTTGAATATATGACCGAACTTGCACACGGCAAGATGATAACCTTGTCCGAATGCGGTTATATCCCCGATCCCGATGAGATGAAAAAGGACAATGCCATGTGGCTGTGGTGGCTCCCGTGGTGGGGCGAGTTTGTCTACAAGAGGGAAGGGTACAAGCCTGTTTTTGATAAAGACGGCTATACCGTTATAAACGAAAAATATATGACCGAGGATTTTATGAAGCGTGTTATGGCTCATCCCGATGTCATAATGCGTGAGGATCTGCCGTGGTACGACAAGGATAAGCACAAGCTCCCCGATGCGCTTTCGGCAAATCTTGAGAGGATAAAAAATAAATGAGAAAAGCACTCGCTGTATTATCAGCAGTAATTATTGCCGCAATGCTCTGCGGCTGTGCCGATGATATTTCTTCCTCGGTACAGCAGGAGGACAGTTCCTCCCGTTCGTCTACAAAATGGACGGTAACTAAGGTGGCTGACGATGATATTTCCTGCGAGGGGCTTGTACTCACAGCGCTTAACAGCGGCGATTTTCCCGAAATGGTCAAAGCAACGGACAGCACACTGCTTGATACGATAATGGATTTCAGCAAATACGGCATCACAGATTACTGCGTATATCAGCAAGCGATAAGCGTCGAGCTGTCGGAGATAATTGCTGTGCGTGCAGATGACACAGACGGCGTGAAAGCCGCACTGCAAAGCAGGAAAGACAGCCTTATAAAGCAGTTCGGAACATATCCCGAACAGGAAAAAATCGTAAGCAGAACGGTAGTATTCCAAAAGGGCGATCTGTGCTTTCTTATAGCGTCGGAAGAGCCTGAGAAGGCAGAGAAAGCAATATCGGACAAAATCAGCGTAAACTCTGTTGATTCCGGAGTTTAAATGAATGACGGCTATATTTTTAAAAATGGGTGTTTAGCGTTGCCTGCTATGATGGTTTTGCGTCGTGCAAAACTTTTGGCAAGCAACCAAAGCGTCCTTGCTTTGGGCGTAGCCCCAATGCGGGTCGTCAGCCGATTGTGTCACTGCGTCGTGCAGTGACTTTGTACAGCTGACTGCAAGCGTCCTTGCTTGGTGAGGGCGGCAGCCCCACATTCACCCCCTTTCTGGGGAAAGGGGGCAGGGGGATAGGGATAATAAATCAGAAGTTTATTTCAAAAACAGACTTTTTCTACAAACTACCGCAGAACTTCTGCGGTTGCTTTTTTTCGGCTCACTACTTGAAAAACCGACAGAAAAATGCTATAATTATAAAGATTTATCGGCGGTTATTTTCAGCCTGTCGATTGGAAATAAACGGGTAAAACCGTAGGAAAGGTATAGATTTTATGTTAGACACAATGAAAGGTCTTAAGCGCACACATTATTGCGGCGAGGTCGAGGGTATCGGCAGTACCGTTACCGTTGCGGGATTTGTACAGAGAGTAAGAGATAAGGGCAGCCTTATGTTCGTTGACCTGCGTGACCGCACAGGCATTGTTCAGCTTGTATTCGACGATACAACAGAGCCTGCCGTATTTGAAAAGGCAAAGCAGATAAAGAGCGAATATGTGCTTATGGCGCAGGGCCTTCTGCGTGAAAGAGAGAGCAAAAATAACGATATAAAGACAGGCAACGTTGAAATTCTCGTTACAGACCTTCGTATACTTTCGATGGCTCAGACAACGCCGTTTGAGATAGTAAACGATACAAAGACAAACGAGGAGCTTCGTCTTAAATACAGATACCTCGATCTTCGCAGAAAGAAGCTGCAGGATAATCTTATAATGCGTCACAGGATTGCAAAGACAGCCCGTGAATATTTCTATGATAACGGATTCCTTGAAATAGAAACGCCTATGATGATGAAATCAACTCCTGAGGGAGCAAGAGATTATCTTGTACCGTCAAGAGTTCACGAGGGCAAGTTCTATGCGCTTCCGCAGTCGCCCCAGATATACAAGCAGTTGCTTATGATATCGGGCTTTGACCGCTATATTCAGCTTGCGAGATGCTTCAGAGATGAGGATCTGCGTGCTGACAGACAGCCCGAATTCACACAGATAGACCTTGAAATGTCATTTATGGACGTTGACGAGATACTTGAACTTACAGAGGGCTTCATCAAAAAGCTGATGAAGGATGTGCTTGATGTTGATATTACAACTCCGCTCCCCAGACTGACATATAACGACGCTATGTCACGTTACGGCTCGGATAAGCCCGATACACGCTTCGGAATGGAGATACAGGATCTGTCCGATATTGTAAAGGATACAGAGTTTTCTGTATTTTCTTCGGCTATTGCCGCAGGCGGCAGTGTAAGAGCGATTGTAGCAAAGAATGCCGCAGGTGTTCTTACAAGAAAGGAAATCGACAAGCTGACCGAGTTCTCAAAGGGAATCGGCGCAAAGGGTCTTGCTTATATCCGCTGGCACGATGACGCACCTAACTGCTCGTTTGCAAAGTTCCTTAAGGAAGGCGAACTTGACGCTATACTTTCAGAGCTTGGCTGTGAAAAGGGCGACGTTGTGCTTATCGTTGCGGACAAGAACAAGGTTACACTCCCCGTACTCGGCGCTCTGCGTCTTAAGGTCGGCAAGCAGATAGGCATAGTGCCCGACAGCGGATACAACTTCTTATGGATCACCGAGTTCCCGTTCTTCGAGTGGGACGATGAGTCGGAAAGCTGGCTTGCTATGCACCATCCGTTCACGATGCCTATGGAGGAGTGCCTTGAATATCTTGATACCGACAAGGGCAAGGTAAGAGCGAAGGCTTATGACCTTGTACTCAACGGCATTGAACTTTGCAGCGGTTCTATCCGTATCACAGACCCTGAGCTTCAGGAGAGAATGTTCAGACTTCTCGGTCTTACCGACAAGGAGATTGAAGAAAAGTTCGGCTTCCTTGTTGACGCATACAAGTATGCCGCACCTCCGCACGGCGGTCTTGGCATAGGTCTTGACAGACTTTCGATGCTCCTTTGCGGTGCAGACAGCCTGAGAGATGTAGTTGCTTTCCCGAAGGTAAAGGACGCAAGCGAGCTTATGTCGCAGTGCCCGTCGGTAGTTGACGATAAGCAGCTTGAAGAGCTTCATATAAGAACTGTTGTTTCAGATAAGGAATAAATGTCGGATATAGCGGCTATTGACCGAGCCGTGACGTGAAAGAACGAGGAAATTTACATGGATAAAGCATCATCTGCCGATAAGAAAAACAACGGTATACAAAGAAGTCTCAGACATTATGTTGAGCTTGTGTTCGGCATAACTGCAGTTATGATACTGCTGCTGACGTATTTTACGTCGATCACGAATACGATAAACAGTAAGCACAGTTTATTCACAGCACAGACATCTAAAAGTGCTTCTGACATGACGTCATGGTTCGATAAGCAGTGCTTTATGATGGATAACTTAGCGGAGGCTGTTGACAGCGGTAAATACGATGCCGACAATTTCGACAAAGCTTATGATTTTCTTGCCGATATGCAGTCGGTTTCAGACGAGGTATATGTATTCTACATCGGAAAGTCGGATAAATCATCCGTATTCTCCGACGGCTGGGACGCTGCCGCAGAAAACTACAATCCTACCGACCGTGACTGGTATACAAAGGCGGTTGAAGCTAAAAAGACGGTCGTTTCCGATCCGTATATAGATGTTAAGACAAAGGAACTTGTAATAACAATTTCCAAGCCGATATTCCACGATAATGGCGATATTTCGGTAGTTGCAGCCGATATCTTTGTAACATCTGTCATTGATATAGCAAAGTCAGATGCCAATGGAGAATTTTACCCGATACTTATTGACGCCGCAGGAGATATAGTCGTACACAGAAATGATTCATATCTGCCTTATGTTGATAATGATGAAAGTGAACATTATACAAAGGCTTCCGATACAAGTATTGCGGCGATTGCCGGAAATGAGAACGGAAAGACATATATCAGCACAGATGAAAACGGTCAGCTTTCGATTTACGCAAAGGAAAGCGTCGGCGACTATGGCTGGACAATAATTTATGCGCAGGACACATATACTTTCTATTTTAGCGAGATGCGGCTGATTATAACATTCATCTTAGTACTTGCCATACTTACTGTGATAAGCACGATCGTACTTAACATTCAGATAAACCATAAGCTTAAACCAATGAGCGAAATCAATAAGGCGGCTGATTCGATGAAGAACGGTCAGCTGTCATATAAGAGCGGATATCGCAAAAACGATGAGATCGGCTCTGCCTGCTTAGCTATTGAAGAAGCCAACGGAATGCTGAAAAGCTACGTTTCCGATATTGACAGAAAGCTAGGTCTTATGGCTGACGGCAACTTCAATAATGAGATAACATTGCAGTATAATGGGGATTTTGCCGATATAAAAGCTTCAATGATAAAGATACAGAGCGCGCTTAAAGATACGCTCACACAGATTGAAACTGCGGCAGGTCAGGTATCAGAGGGTTCTGCACAGCTTGCGGCAGGCGCACAGGAGCTTTCCGACGGTGCCGCTATGCAGGCGGGAGCTATCGATACACTTTCGTCGAACTGTGAGCTTGTATCCGGAAACGTAAAGACCACAGCCGACAATGCAAATCGCGCAAATGTGATAGTGACTGAGATGGGCGAAAAGGTAAATCTCTGTAATGACAGTATGAACAAGCTGTCGCAGGCTATGCAGGAGATCGGCGACAAGTCGGAAGAGATCAAAAAGATCATTCAGACGGTCGAGGATATTGCATTCCAGACAAATATACTTGCGCTCAATGCTGCTGTCGAGGCGGCAAGAGCCGGTGAAGCAGGCAAGGGCTTTGCGGTCGTAGCCGATGAAGTAAGAAATCTTGCCGGCAAGACCGCAGACGCAGCGGCGCTGACATCACAGCTTATAGAGCATACTGTTGAGGCTGTCGCAAACGGAACAGAGCTGACAACAGATACGGCAGACGCTATGGTAACGCTTGTAGACAGCGCTAACGAGGCTGTAAGCATTGTAAGCAGTATCACAAAAGACGCAGATGCCGAAAGCGAGGAGCTTGTGAAAATAACCGAAGGTGTTGAGCAGATAGCAAGCGTTGTTCAACGCAATACCGCAACGGCAGAAGAAAGTGCCGCATCGAGCGAGGAACTGAGCGGTCAGGCGGCAATACTGAAATCGCTGATCGACAGATTTAAGCTTTGATAAACGAATAACTTACAGGGAACGCATGAGAAATCATGCGTTCTTTTTTTATACTCTCGTGCATAGACTTTACTAAATAAAAAGACAAGCCGAAAGGATATGAAAAAATGATAGAAAGTAAAACAAACGAATTTGATACGGCGATACGTCCGATAGCAAGGATTTTTCCTGCACTGCGTTCTGTACCGCAGTCGCTTAAATCTACTGCCGAGGAAATACGGATAAAGTGCGGCACACCGCTTATAATCCGCTCGGGAGACCGGAATCACATTATTCAGGCAACCGCAGACAGCGCACTTATAAACGAGTGTATCAGTGCGATATGTCAGAACTCGGTGCATACATATGAAAAGGATATAGCAAACGGGTTTATAACACTGTACGGCGGTCATAGAGCAGGTATATGCGGAAGCGCCGTGTATAACGGTGACGGACTGCACGCAGTTAAAAATGTAAGTTCGGTCAATATCCGCATTGCAAGACAGCACTATGGGTCGGCAAAAGACCTGCTTACGCTTTTTGAAGATAATAACGCAAGCAAGGGTCTGCTTATTATCGGAAGACCGCTCAGCGGAAAGACTACCGTACTGCGGGATCTGTGCAGGAGTATCGGCGGACGGTTCAGGTTATCGCTGATAGATGAACGGCAGGAAATTGCGGCAGTGTATGAAGGCAAGCCGTGCCTTGATGTCGGTCTTATGACGGATGTGTTCAGCGGTTACGACAAGTCTGACGGTATAATAAGGGCTGTCAGGTGTATGTCGCCCGACTATATCGTGACCGATGAGCTGGGAGCAGACGCAGAGAGTATAAGACAGCTGTTGAATTCGGGCGTAGGACTAATTATGACGGCTCACGCCGACAGTATTGAAACCGCTTTGGCAAACGGTGGGATCAAAGCAATAGTTGACAGCGGAGCGATACAGCACATTGCTTTGCTCCAAAACCACAGGATAACTGCCGTAAAACAGATCATTACCCCGATGATAAATGCGGGGTGTACGGTATGATAAGCATTGTCATATTTTTGCTGACAACGCTCAGCGGTGCGGCTGTCGGAGCGTATTTTTCGGACAGACTATCACAGCGCTGTGAGATGATATCGGCGTACATCTCGCTTTTTCAGAGTATGACGGCATATGTAACCTATAACGGTTACAAGCTTGACGAAATGCTGAAAGCACGGCAGGACACATCACGCTGTTATATTTCGGACAAACTGATAGCTGTCTGCGAAAGCGGCGGCAATATAAGCGAGGAATGGGATGCTTGCGTGTATAACAGCGGTTATTTAAAAGCGGAGGACAGGCAGATATTGTCTGAACTTGGCAGGAGCATCGGAAAAAGCAATACCGAGGGTGAAACTGCCGCACTTGCGCTTGCAATGACAAGGCTTGACAATGTGCTTGTAACTGCAAGTGAAGAGAAAAAGCGCAAGGGCAGGCTTTACCGCACGCTAGGGATTATGCTCGGTGCAGCGGTCGGAATAATGCTGATATAGAAAGCGGCGGTGTGATATGAATGTAGATTTTATTTTCAAGATAGCGGCGATAGGGATCGTCGTTGCCGTGCTCAATCAGCTTTTACAGCGCTCGGGCAGAGAAGAACAGGCTATGATGACAACTATAGCAGGGCTTATTGTCGTGCTGATGATGATAGTAACAGAGATAAGTAACCTGTTTGACACGATAAAAAACATTTTCAATCTTTAGACTTCAAAAGGACGGGAATATGAATATTATCGCATTTGTCGGCGCGGGAATTATCGGCGCGGTGCTTTCGGTAGTGCTAAGGCAGTACAAGCCGGAGTTCAGTATATACATTACGCTTATCACCGGAATGCTTATGCTGGGTGCGGCGGTTACCGCCGTAAAGCCTGTTATAGAAACTGTATCCGGCTATTTGCAGATAGCAGACCCCGACACATCGTATGCGGACGTTCTGATAAAATCGCTCGCAGTGTGCTATATTACGCAGATGGCGTCTGACAGCTGTGCGGACGCCGGGGAAAAGTCGATAGCCGCAAAGATAGAGCTTGCGGGAAAGTTCGCTATTGTACTTCTTGCCCTGCCTGTGTTTGACCGCCTTATGGAAGTTATAAAACAGCTGTTGCAGTGAGGAAATATGAAAGCAATTATAAAAATCATAATGGTATTTTTAACGGCGCTTGTGATGCTTGCCGTACCGTTTGGTGCGGGCGCACAGGACAGCACGATACTTGACGGCTACAGTGCTGATATACCGCAGGAGCTTGACCGCCGGTTGTCGGCGGCAGGGATAACACCGCAGAGCATTGACAGCAACGCACTGTCGCTTGATAAGGTTATAAGCAATGTGACAGGTATGCTGTGGGACAGCATACAAAGTCCACTTAAACTGCTTGTGTCACTGCTCGGTGTAACACTTCTGTGCAGTGTTGCAAACGTATTCGCCGACAATTCCGGCAATCTTAAGACAGTGTTTTCGGTAATATCGGTGCTTGCGTGCAGTACGCTTACCGTTACAGCCGCAAGCGATTCGCTGACGGCGGCGTCAAAAACGCTTGAATCGGGAAGCGTATTCCTTGCAAGCTTTATTCCTGCATTTGCGGGAATTCTTGCAACAAGCGGTCACGTCACGTCTGCCGCAATGTTCAATACCGTGGTTATGGGTGGAGCGCAGGGCTTTACTCAGCTTGCGTCGAAAATACTTATGCCGGTGTCAATGAGCATACTCGGAGTTTCGCTTGCAGGAAGCGTGTGCAGTGAGCTTAAACTGTCGGCGCTTGCCGATGCGGTAAAGAAAACCGTGATATGGATACTGGGACTGATTATGACGGTATTTGTGGCGCTTCTTGCTATGCAGAGTTTTATCACTGTGCCGTCCGATAATGTCGGAATAAAAGCTGCAAGGTTCACTGTGTCTAACAGCGTTCCGTTCATCGGCGGCGCTGTGTCTGATTCGCTGTCGGTAATGTACGGCGGCATAGGTCTTATCCGTAATAACTTCGGCGTATTCGGCATAATAACCGGCGGTGTGCTGATTCTTCCGTCAATATTGTCGGTACTGTGCTATAAGCTCGCATTTTCTGCGGCGGCGGCTTTCAGCGACCTGTTCGGCATATCACAGCTTACGGGACTTCTCAAGTGCGCCGAAGGTGTAAGCTCGATAATTATGGCTATGCTGGTATCATTTCTGCTTATGGCGGTTATATCGATATCTCTTATGATATTTATGTCAGGTGGTGCGTTATGAGTGAAATAAAGCAGGCGGCACTGGGTATATGCGTGCTTGCCGCGGCGGCAGGGCTTTTCAGAATGCTGATACCTTGCGAAAAGTACAAAATGCAGATAACGTTTGCGATAGCGTGTATATTTTCCGTCTGTCTTATAAATTCAGTCACCGATATAATTCCTGCGCTTAGCATAGAAACACAGATAGGCGATATCCCACAAGTGGATTTCAGCGACAAATTATCCGAGCAGGCACGCATAACAGCGGCGAGAGCTGTCAGGCAGAAGGTAGAGGAACTGCTCACATCGCACGGATTTATTTATCGTAAGGTATACATTACAGCGCATATTGACGGTGCGTTCTGCATATCTATTAGTGAGGTTGAGCTTGTATTTGATGACGGAACAGATGACAGTTATATTGCCGATGCGGCGTCTCTTGTACAGGCGGCAGTCGGGGATGACATAAAAGTCAGATATACAAAAGAAAGGTAGAATATGAAAGAACTGCTGAAATCCGATAAGCTGCTTAAAATAGCTTTCATTGCCGGAATAGCGGCTATCGCACTTATCTTTCTGTCAAGCTTCGGCAGTGAGTCAGACACACGGTTTACCGAAGAGCAGATGCTTGAACAGCGGATAACGCAGATGCTTGCGGCAATGGACGGGATAAATGAAGTTCCGAATGTAACGGTAAAGCTTGACGAAGATAAACGCACGGTACTCGGCGTGACGGTGGTATGTCCGGATGCCGCAAGCAACCGGACGGCAGAAAGGGTAATCAATGCGGTAAGAACGGCGCTTGACGTTTCCGCATCGAGAATATGTATTACAACATAAGTGAGGTATTTGTTATGAGAAGACCGAGAATCAATCTTATACTTGGTAAAAAGCATCTTGTTGCGGCGGGTCTGGCGCTTGTGCTTGCAGTAGGACTGTATGCCAATTTTGCCATAGGCAGTAATGTGAGTGGTAAAAGCACGTCGGGAGACAACTACGGCGATACAAGACTTGTATCAAACGAAAACGGCGATACAAGCAAATCGTCCGACAAAAAAGACAGTGATATAGTTTCCGCTTCTGCCAACACAGAAAATGTAACCGACAGCAGTGAAGAATATTTTGCAAAGGCACGCATCGACAAGCAGGCAAGCAGAGAAGAGGCAAAGGAAACGCTGAAGAGCATTTACGGCGGCGGAGATATGACTAAAGACGAGCTTGCGGTCGTGGCGCAGGACGCACAGCAGCTGACAGACCTTATGGAGGCTGAAAACAAGATCGAAACAACACTCAAGGCTCAGGGATTTGAAGATGTGCTGTGCTACTTAAGTGACAACAGCGCAAATATCATAGTAAAGTCGCAGGGGCTCGATACCGCTCAGGCGGCACAGATAAAGAGCGCACTGCTTGCTGAGGTAGAAGTTGCAGGTGAGAATATAACTATTGTGGAAGTGCAGTAACATATAATTTTAACGCACAGCGAACCGCAGGCGAAAGTCTGCGGTCGTTGTGCGTTAAAATGACACATTCAGATTTGCAATAGAGAATGCGTTTGTACAAGCGGAAAGACCGGTAGCAAACAATCCCTCAGTCTTGACGGCAGATAAGGTTTGTGATCTTTTAGGGTTACAGGTATCGAGAAGAATAGTAGTGTTTGATACCGGTAAGCCTTGCCGCAAGCCAGCTCCCTTTACACAAGGGAGCTAAAAATCAGTGCTTGGCGGAGCGTGTTGTTTTATATCAAACTGTCGAACAGATAAAAAACAATGCGCCGCTACGACAGAATAGATTTATTCTACAATAAAAAACAGACCGCAGGTTCGCCTGCGGTTTTTTATGCAAATGAGTACAACAAAAGGTTGACAAACATTAAAAACAGTGCTATAATATCTGTATCAACAAAATGTTGTATCAGCCATATAGAAAGGGGAAATATAAAATGGCAGAAAAAAGAATGTTTGCAAAGCAAACAGTAACAAGCGACAGGTTTCTGGATCTGCCGGTCAAGGCAAAGGTGCTGTACTTCTATCTTTCGCTGTATGCCGATGATGAAGGCTTTATCAGCTGTGCAAAGAACATCCAGAGAATGACCGGTTGTAAACCGTCTGACCTGAATGCGCTGTGCGACAGCGGTTATCTTATAGCGTTCGATTCGGGAGTGTATGTTATAACTCACTGGAAGGTGAGCAACAGTATAAGAGCCGACAGACTGAAAAAGACTTCATTTGAAAAAGAAAGGGCAATGCTGTATGTCCGTGCAGACGGAATGTACATACTTGACCCTGAAAAAGCCGCATCACAGCGCAATAACGGCAAGGAAAAGACAGCATCAAAATCAACAGATTGCTGTCATTTGCCTGACGTTTGTCCGCCGGGTGACGGCATAGAAAAGAACAGCACAGAAAAGAACAGTGCAGATAAGGCAAGTGAAGACGAGATAAATAATCGGGATAAGAGTACAGGCTTGTCGGGCAATGCCGACAAAGAAGCGCTCACCGCCGCCGCATACAGAAATTCTCTCATTGAAAATTTCGGAACGGAAAACGTTGAGCGCTATGAAGAACGTTTTAACAAATGGGCGGACAAGCATGACAGACAGGGTATGCCTATGTATCCGACCATTGAAAAGTGGATGAACGAGGATAATATCAGTAAAAGTAATGCGAACAGCGCTTCACAGCAGTTTGAAGAGTATCTGATGCTTGATTACATCTGATTACACAAGAAGCATACAGAATGCTGTGAGGACTATCAGAAAACTGAAATTGAATGCAGAAAAAGTCGCAATATACCGCCCGGTTTTACCCGGATTAAGGGTATTGTACTGCCTGAGCGTGATAAGACTTGCAAGCGATGCTATAAGTGTGCCGACACCGCCGATATTCACTCCGAGCAAGAGGCTGTGATAATCGTTTGTAAACTGCGACAGCAGGATAGCTGACGGTACATTGCTGATAAACTGGCATGAGATCACACTGAACAGCAGTGTATTTATTTGCAGGACCGATGAGAAAAAGTCCTTTATTACATCGATCCTTGCCATATTTCCTGCAAATACGAAGAAGAATACGAATGTGAACAAAAGCGGATAATCAACTGCGGCAAGCGCCTTTCTGTCCATAACGACAAGCGTCAGCGTGATGAATATCATACCTATCCAGTACGGGATGAAGTTGAACACGATAATTATTGCTATAGCGAAAAGGAACAGATACGCGGCTGTACGTTTGCGGTCGATTTTTTTGGGCTTGTCCTTAAGTTCAATAGGCTCAGGCTTTACAAAGATAATACAGCATAGCGTTATCATTGCAACAGCAAGCAGAAACGGCGGTAACATTATCAGTGTGAATTCGCCTATCGGGATATTGAATTTTGAGTACAGGTATAAATTCTGCGGATTGCCGAATGGGGTGAGCATACCGCCGAGATTAGCGGCGATATTCTGCATTATGAACGTGAACGCCATATAGCGCTCCTTGCCTGCGGTATGCAGTACATAGTATCCCAGCGGAAGAAAGGTCAGCAGAGCCATATCGTTTGCAATCAGCATAGAGCCTATGAAGGTGACCCATACAAGCACTACTGTGCAAATGCGTATATTGCGGAATTTTTTTACTATGTTGCAGGCAAGAATATAAAAGAACTGTACGTTTTTAAGGGCGCATACAACTGCCAGTACGCTGAAAAGGCAGGCAAGCGTCTTGTAGTCGAAATAATCGAGATATTTCTCGTCGGGCGGAACTATAAACGATGTGATAACCGCCGCCAGTAAAGCTATCACCATAACTGTATTTTTCTTTATAAAACTTATCGCAGTATTCATTGTTCTACACTCGTTATTGGAATAAAACCGCACAAAACCCTCCCGTGAGGGAGGGTAAAGGCTTGTTTGTTATGTTTATTATACCAGATCGTCCTCGTTGAAGGGGTCGCCGCATTCGGGGCAGAACTTCGGAGGATGTTCGGGATCGGCAGGTTCCCAACCGCACTTGTCGCACTTGTACTTCTTGGGAGCCGCAGGCTTTGACTTGCCGCATTCTGCACAGAACTTACCTGTGTTGGTTGCGCCGCATTCGCACGTCCAGCTTGAAGGAGTGGGAGCAGCGGGAGCGTCGCCTTCCTTGCTCTTGCCGCAGTTAGCACAGAACTTGCCTGTGTTTGACTGACCGCATGAGCAGGTCCATGCCTCAGGCTTCTTAGCGCCGCAGGAAGAACAGAATGCACCTGTGTTTGTAGCGCCGCACGAGCATTTCCATCCGCCGGGGGTGGGCTGCTGAGGTGTTGTCTGCTGAGGAGCCGCAGGCATACCGCCGAGAACGTTGTTACCTGCGTTCATAGCCATATTCATACCCATAAAGCCCATCATAGCACCGTTTTCATTTGAGCCTGCCGCTTCGATACCACGAGCAACGGCACCTGTCATCATAGCACGCTGAACATCGCCGCCGAGCATTGTATCAGCCTTAAGACGATCCTTAAGAAGCTCTTTTGTTTCTTCGGAAATCGTGATAGGACCAAGACCGATATTTGTGAGCATCAGACCTCTCTGTGCCCAGTTGTTAGCGGTTTCGTCCTTAGTCTTGTTGGTAAGGTTGTTGAGCTGGCTTGTAATCTGGTTGTAGCTGTAGCCTTCTGCTGAAAGCTGGTTTAACGCTACCATCAGTGACTGCATGAACTCGTTCTTGTACTGTTCGTTCTTGAAAATGTCCTTAACGTATACCTGAGGAGCGTTTACGCCCTTGCTGAGAACTTCTGCGTAGAACTTGCAGGCATTCTCGGCATCGGGTATCTGAACCTCGAATGTGCCGTAGAAACGCAGATCTACTGTTGTATTATAACGGGGATCGGGATAGGGAACAGGTGTTCCTGTACCGAAGGGGATACCGGGCAGTTTCTGAAGATTGATGTAGATTACTCTCTGCTCGGTGGCAGGTGTTCCGCCGTATGTGAATCTTGAAATAAGATCCTTGAGCGAATCCTTGATCTGACCTGCAAAGATCGAAGGTGCTGTCGAGTTGTCAAGTATGTAACGTCCGGGCTCTGTAACAACGTTTGTTATCTTGCCGTTGTCAAGGGTCAGCATACAGGTGTTTTCTTCAACCATAATCGCCGAGCCGTTGCTGATAACGTTGTCGGTTCCCTTTGTGTTACTGCTTCTTGCATTACCGTTGTGCATCTTCTCGCCGTTAACAACAACAGTATCGTTGCCGATAACAGGGCAGTGAATGGCCTCTTTCCAGGTATCGCCAAGAGTACCTGAGAGTGCGCCTACAGCTGCTTTAATAAGTCCCATAGTAATATTTCCTTTCGTATTGAGTTTTTAATTTATTTTACTAAATTAAAATCGTTGACCAGCCATACACGGTCGGCAATTTCTGTAATGCCGCTTCCGCAGTACGGACACTTCTTGCCCTTCGCCGACGCATCAATGGGAGCACCGCAGTTGGGGCAGTTGCTTGAAAATACAATGCTTGTCGTCTGTTCGTGCAGATCCTGCTTGTAAGCGAGCGTTACACTGTACGCTGTCTGCATAAGCGCAGGCTTTGCGCTGTCTGCCTTTTCTTCGGACACCTTTGCATATTCATACTGGAGAGAAATTTCAAACCTTGCCGTTGCTTCCTTGCTTCTGTTCTGGTAGTTTGCGATTCCGCAACGGTGAATTTTTATGTTATTGAAAATCTCTTTTTCGTTGTTCGCATTAAGGGTAGATATACGGTTGTTGACCTTGTTTATAAGATCCTGCGTATATTCGCTTGCCTTAAGCGATTCGGCATTTTTGTTCATAATGGCATTGAGAATTGCGACTATTGCATTTCTTGCCTTGACCTCCATGCCCTTGTATCCTATTTCGGGGAAATCTCTGGTAATGGCAGGACCGTACATTTCGCTGAGAGCTGTTATGCCCTTGGGTGTAGTGGTTTCTTCCTTTAAGCCTTTGTTTATAAGCTCCATAGTCTGCGAAGGCGACATACCGAGATATTTCTGAGTAGTCTGACGTACTTTATTTACAATAATCAGCACGACAACTACAATTGCAATCAGAATTATCAGCGGTATAAGCCAGCCTGCCACAGAAGCTACAGATGCAGCTGTTTCTACAGTTGATGTTCCGTCCACATTATACTCCCTTTATACCGTCGTCTACAGTATCGTTTCTAATACCTGAGAAATCTGTCAGTACCCATGAATACTGACCTGTTGTTACAACAGAGCCGCAATATTCGCATACACCGGACGAAGAAATTTCAAGCGGAGCACCGCAGTTCGGGCAGTTGTGACCGTTCATAGCGCCTGTTTCCGTTTTTGTCTGAACACCGAGAGAACGTACAAACTTCATCTTGTACTTCTGTACCCAACGAGTGGTCTTGTCGCCTCTTATGATGTTGCCGGTCTTTTCGTCTACCTGATAATCTATCATTCTTGAGGTGAGGTATGCCGTTACATATTCAAACTGCGAATCACGCTCATATGAGGTAAGGTAAGCCGTATCTATAGCGATGCTCTCATAGTGATATACAACGCCCTGATCTATCTTCGCCTGTACCTGCTTGCAGGTGGTGTTGTAAAGGTTTTCGTGCATAACCGGTCTTACGGGGGTCATGTCACGCTTGCACCAGGCGTTCTCGATATCTATGTATACCTGCTTTGTGAAAGTGATAAGGTCGGAAGCAGAGAAGTTGGGATCTCCCTGTTTTATAATGCCTTCTATCTGTTCAGTTCTGTTGGGAAGTACAACGTTTGCGCCGTTCATTGATGAAGGACGTGTTGTGCCGCCGCGGGAGGATTTCTTTTTATTTCCTCCGATTGTTGATATGATAATAATAACAACAACTATGCCTATACCTATTATAACGGAAACAGGGTCGGTATCACCGCTGTAGCTGCTGCTGTCGTAGTCGTTACCTCCGTAGTCATATCCGCCGCCATAGTCGCCGCCTCCGTAGTCGTAACCGCCGCCACCGCCATAGTCATTATTGTCGAACGCTCCTGCGGAAAAGCAGAGCAGAAGTGACACCGTAATTGCTGCAATTGCTGTTGCAATAATCTTTTTCATACGCTTCTCCCTTAACAGATAAGTCCGTAACTTAATATTTCATGTATAATTATACAATAGTTCTGTGAAAATGTCAAGAATTGTAGGGAAAATGTGTGGAGAATGATGAAATGATATTAAAGCATTCTTAAATTAGAAAACATAATATATTAACAAAACACAAAATCGCTTTATGTCGATTGACTTATAACTAACAATTTGTTACAATGTATTAAAAACCATTTGCAATCTTACGAATGATTCATTTAAATTAGGAGGAAAAATATGAAGAAAGTCAAAGATATTTGCTTTTTATTTGGTGCTGGAGCAGAAGCAGCATATCAGTTGCCATTAGGTGAACAGTTTACTTTAGAAACTATATTAAATAAAAGGGTTGATATGTATGAAGAATTAAAAGTATTTTATGAAAATCGAATGGTAAGTAACTACATTCAATCATATAGAAAAGAATACTTATTTAAAAAAACAAGCAATTCGTTTTATGAAATGATATATAGGGCATTAAAACAATGTAAAGAAGATTTGCCAAATGGCAATATCGATATTGAAACACAGGGATTCTTAAAGTTTTATTATGATTCGCATACACCAAGAAATGATACAAAGATAGCATTTAAAGAAAATGTTGTAGAGATAATGTATAATTATATAACAAAAAGTATTAGTGCAAATCCAAATAGAAATCATTATAAATACAAATCCATATTTGAAAGAATGACATATTACGGAACTGTCGAAAAAGATTTTTCTTCTATTATTGATCCAAATGGAGCAGGGTTAATACAATTTTGGAGATTTGTAAACTATCTATGGAGCGCATTTTTTTCTATAACGTTACCTTTACTTGATAATAGCGAGCTGTTTATGAACAAAAGCTATTATCCTCAATATGAAGTAAATAAATACCAAGCTGTATTGCAGAATCTAAATGATGTCGTGACTTTTTTGTATTCTAACGAATATTTAAATTCAGTTCAACAGTTTGGTTATTATGGCAAACTGCAGAAAAAGTTTTCTGAAAGAATAAATTATGCTTTAACAACTAATTACACCCCATTTGTAAAAAATATCTTCAATAAAACCGCTTACCTTGCCGGCGAATTATCATTATTTGAATATCCACATCAGTTAGAAGTAAAGGATATAACAAAGAGTACTTTAACTAAAAAATCTTTTGTGTTTCCTTTCCTGTTAACACAAGCACCAGTTAAGCCCATAATTGAGCCGAAACAGATTAAACAATATTCAAAAATGTATACCGCATTAAATAATAGTAGTTATCTTATTATACTTGGATATAACATCAATAATAATGACAATCATATAAATTCGTATATTCGTGAATTTGTCAAAAGGACTAAAACACATTTAATTTTCTGCAAATATATTTGTAATATGAAGTACAAAAAAGAAGATTATCGCAAAGAAATCGAAAATATAAGCCGTAAATTATATTTTAAACATTCCAAAGAAAATATACACATTTTATACACTGACGGTAAAGCAGATAAGCTTTGTGATGATTTAAAAAATTTGATTGATAATTTAAGCGACAACAAAACCCCCTCCGTAATACGGAGAGGGTAGTTGTCATTAAATTGTCCTCGCAACAAATACGAGCAAACCATCGAGCCCACGTCCGGTATAACCTGACGTACAGGGCTGAGATTATCTCTTTGAGAACTGGGGAGCGCGACGTGCAGCCTTTAAGCCGTACTTCTTTCTTTCCTTCATTCTGGGGTCACGAGTTAAGAAGCCTGCCTTCTTGAGTACGGGACGGAGCTCGTCGCTGTACTGAAGTAAAGCTCTTGAAAGACCGTGGCGGATAGCGCCTGCCTGACCTGTAACACCGCCGCCTGCAACTGTGCAAACGATATCAAACTTCTCTGTTGTTCCTGTAAGAGCGAGAGGCTGACGAACGATGAGCTTTAATGTTTCAAGACCGAAATAATCGTCGATGCCGCGACCGTTAACTGTTATAACACCACTGCCGGGATAAACACGTACTCTGGCAACTGAGTGCTTTCTTCTACCTGTTCCGTAGTAATAAGGCTTTGATTCGTACATTGTTATCCCTCCTTAATATTTGAATTCTTCGGGCTTCTGAGCGCCGTTCTTGTGCTCAGCGCCTGCATAAAGACGCATTCTTGTAGCGGCTTTTCTACCGAGTGTGTTGTTGGGGAGCATACCCTCGATAGCGAGCTGCATAGCCTTTTCGGGCTTTTCGCTCATGAGCTTGCTGTACTGTACTTCCTTAAGACCGCCGATGTAGCCGGTGTGCCATCTGTAGTACTTGTTCTCAAGCTTCTTGCCTGTTAAAACTGCCTTTGCGCAGTTAATTACGATTACATGATCGCCACAGTCGCAGTGAGGTGCGTATGTGGGCTTGTGCTTACCGCGGAGAATGTGAGCAGCCTTTGCAGCAACACGGCCGAGGGGCTTTCCTGCTGCATCGAGAATATACCACTTACGTTCAACTGTTTCAGCTTTAGGCATAAATGTTGACATTCTGATTCTTTCCTTTCAATTACTCTTGAGGTTTTACCTCGTTTGATTATTTTCACAACGTTTAATATTATAGCCATCCGCCTGCTCTTTGTCAAACGATTTTTTAGGCAAAATCTAAATATATATCTATTTCTCTTTAAATCTCTTTAAATATCGCTGTTTCTCTCTATTTCTCTCTTGCAATTTCATTTTATTTCTGCCTGTTGCAAATAAGTGCGCTTTTCTTGATATTTTATCGTTATGCTTTGATTTTTGCCGTAAGGCTCTTTTACCGTTTCATTATCGGCTGTCAGCCGGAAACGTCAGGTAAATGCACTGTAAAAGCACATTTTCTGTATTGTTAAATTTGCTTATCCCGATTCATCTTGCAATAAAAGCTGTTTTGTGCTATTCTGAATGTGATAATAATAAAAGGAGCGACGCTGATGACGCAATATCACAATATCCCGCCCGTGTACGATAAAAACAGCCGTATACTTATATTAGGCTCGTTTCCGTCTGTGAAATCACGGGAGGCAAAGTTTTTCTACGGACACCCTCAGAACCGTTTCTGGAAAGTACTGTCCGCTGTTCTGGGCTGTGATTGTCCTGTCACTACAGAAGTGAAGAAAGCAATGCTGTTAAGTCATAACATTGCCGTCTGGGACGTTATCGGTTCGTGCGAAATAACGGGCTCGTCCGATGCCTCCATACGTTCGGTAGTCCCTAACGATATAGCCTCGCTTGTAAAGGAAACTTCTATCAAAGCAATATTCGCAAACGGTGCGGCTTCATATAATATGTATAAGCGTTACTGCCGTGACGCAGTCGGGTTAGAAGCGGTGAAGCTGCCGTCCACAAGCCCCGCAAATGCGTCATACAGCCTTGAAAGGCTGACAGCGGAGTGGAGCAGTCAGCTCCTGTCTGTCCTTTCGGAATAATTTATCGTGATATTACGCTGTTTTGCGTTTCTGATAAGGTGGTCTATCCGTATAAGGATAGCTTTTTCCTCATATACGATAGCCTCGATTTTTTCGGGGTCTGTTTCAATATCAAAAAGCTGTCTTGTCTTTTCAAGCCTGTTTTGCAGATAATCAAGTCGCGAGCGCATTTCCTCCGCTTCACTGAAACTATATTTTTTTGTTTTCTTTCTGAATATAAGTCCGCACATAATACGCCCGCCCTTTCATAGTTTGTACATTCTATGAAAAGGACGGGCGTAAAATTACTTGCAGAGTTTTTCTATCGCATTTGCGAACATAGCCGTATTGTCTATAAGCTCGCTCACCGGAACAAATTCATCTGCGCCGTGTATTCTGTAGTCGGTACCGGGATGTTCAACGCCGAACGCAACGCCGCCTTCGATTTCGTGGACGTATGTTCCGCCGCCGATAGCTATGCACTCGCCCTTTTTGCCTGTCTGTTCCTCGTATACGCTGAGAAGAGTCTTTACAAGGAAACTGTCGGGGGAAGCATAGTGTGCGTCTGTTCCCGTAAAACCCGATATGGATATATCGGTACCCGAAAGCGCCGATGAAGCTTTTTCTTTTAGCTGAACAGCAGTCATACTTATGGGGAATCTTGTGTCGGTGCTGAATGTAAGCTTGCCGTCTTTGGCATTGATAAGGCTTAAAACGCAAGTCAGTGCACCGGATTCATCTTCGCAGGCAACGCCTAGTGAAGAACCGTCTGTTTCGCCGTAAGGGTAGAGCCTCAGTATATCGGATAACAGCTTTTTCGTATTGTCGCCGAGCTCAAGTGATACAAGCATTTCAAGCATTGCTGTTATGGAGTTCCTGCCTTTTTCGGGGGTTGATGCGTGTGCGGATTCCCCCTTGCAGATAACCTTTAGGTTATCGCCGCATGGTTCAATGTTATAAGCACAATCGTTCTTGTTTTTCTTTACATATGAACAAATGCCGTTTTTGTGCTTGCCTGACAGAACGGCGCAGCATTCGGCAGGCACTGCGTTTATAACCTGTCCGCCGCAAATCGAGATGATATCGCCGTTATCCATATCGGCGCTGTATTTTATCCGTGCCATACCTTTCTCACAGTTTATAAGCGGATATGAGGCATCGGGAGTGAATACCATAGGCGGCATTTTATCTTTTTCAAGATAACGCTCTATATCTGCCGAGCCGTTTTCTTCATTCGTTCCGAATATCAGTCTTACGCCTTTAGAAAGCTTCACACCGAGCTGTTTTACGCTGTACAGCGCATAGAGCGCAGATACGGCAGGACCTTTGTCGTCTGTTACGCCTCTGCCATAGAGAATACCGTCCTTTTCGGTACAGACAAAAGGTTTATAACTCCAGCCTTTTCCTTCCGGCACGACGTCCAGGTGACAAAGAATTGCAAGTTCTGCCGTGTCAGTACCGTCGGGCAGATAATCAGCCGTACCGTAGCAGTTATCAACATTGTTTACCGCAAAACCGAGAGCTTTCGCCGCATCAAGCATTGCTGCAAGTGCTTTTGCGGGAGCTTCTCCAAATGGATAACCGGGTTTTGCTTCTCCCATAACGCTGGGAATCGCCACAAGCTCTGATAAAAGACTGACAATATCGTCTTTTCTGTCCGATGTGAATTTTTGGTATTTATCCATATTTATTACTTCCTTTGGCTTTATACCTATTATTATACTCGTAATCTGTCTGAAGGTCAATAAAAAATATTTGACATTTTTTGTGTGATATGATATAATTTAATAAATTGTAAACGTTTAAATCAGGGAGGAAAAGCCAATGAGTGCATCTACCCCTATTAGTGCAAATATCAAGCTGTTCAGAGCCAAAAAAAAGCTGCTTAAGAGCTTTATTCTGGGCGACCCTTACCTTGACAGCTCGCTTGGGAATTATAAGCGAGGTTCGCTGTTCAGAAATGATGTTGTTTTCGTATCGGTAACTGACGGTAGCTTTTCCGCAAGGGTTTTCAGTGCCTGCGGTGCCGGGTTTGCAACAGCGTTTGACGCCGCTACGAAGAAAGCGGAGAGCTTTTTGGCGGAAAACGACATAAACCCGCTGTGGGTAAAGGTCGACTGCGTGAACAGCAGTAATATAATCAGCCGTGCGGAGTTTACCGAAGAGATAAGAAGCGCAAGAGAATATTTCTTCAAAAAGGGCGTAAGTTTTGATACCGGCTTTGAAACGGCTCTGCTTGAGGCGCAGCTCAACTGTTGCGGACTTATAAACTACAAGCTCGGAACGCTCAGTGACGAGAAGATAAAGCAATATCTCGGCGAGCGTGGTACAGAGCTTGCGGCTATCCCCGATACGCTTATCGAATTTACAACAGTCGGATATATCTGCGATGAAAACAAAAAGCTGTATAAGCTTTATCCCGACGATGAAAACTACGGCAGAAGAATTATCGGCGAGCTTACAAAGGAAGATATAAAACAGGTAATTGAAACCTCGTCGGTCTACCTTGCAAATGCCGTTAAGGAGAACGGACAGTTTGACTACGGCGTAAATCCCGTCAACGATTTTCATTTTGTTACATATAACATTCTGCGTCACTCCGGTACTATCTGGAGCCTTATAATGCAGTATGATACCACAAAAGACGATAAACTGATACCGAAAATCGACAGCACGATAGATTTTCTTATGCAGAGCATAGAATATTCCGACAGCGGGCACGCTTATCTTGTGGAGCGCAAGGCGGATGAGATAAAGCTCGGCGGCAATGCGATAGCTATTGTAACGCTGTCGACCTATGCAAGCGTTTTTGAAAGCAATAAGTACGATAAGCTTATTGCAGCCCTCGCTGACTCGATTCTTGATATGCAGGAAGAGAATGGCAGTTATTATCATGTTCTTTCATTCCCCGGATTTGAGCGCAAAGAGCGTGACAGGATCGTGTACTATGACGGCGAGGCAACGTTTGCGCTTGCAAGAGCTTACAGTATCACAAAAGACAGACGTTATCTCGACGCCGCCGAAAGAGCGCTTGACTATTTTATTAAAAACGATTACACACGTTTTTGCGATCACTGGATAGCGTATGCTGTGAACGAGGTTACAATCTATGAGCCGAAAGAGCGGTACATCAACTTCGGACTTAAAAACGCAAACGACAATCTCAGCAAGATCTTCAATCAGGATACGACGTTCCATACATTCCTTGAGCTTCTTATGGCGGCATTCAGCCTGTACGAGCGTATAAAGGAAAAGAAGATATATGCGTCATATATGCAGAAGTTCAATTTTGAAGCGTTCATCAGAACTATCTACAGACGCGCCCACTATATGCTCGGCGGCTACCTGTATCCCGAAACCGCAATGTATATGAAAGTGCCGTCATCAGTCGTATATACATTCTGTGTGCGCCATGACAGCTATAGAATAAGAATAGACGATGTTCAGCACTATATCGGCGGTTACTATAATTTCTACAAAAATTTCGACAAGCTCGATGAATATTACAGACAGATCACCGACAAGCCGAAAACAGCACAGATCGATGCCAACGCAGACAGCGAACGTGCATCGTTTGTAAACTGGATACTAAGCAATATATGACCCTACGAAAGGTAAGCTTATGAATTTCAAGCAGTTGCGTGAACAACAGCCGCAATTTCCCGTTACCGTAAAGACGGGCGAGGGAGTTGTCGAGCTGATATGGGAAAAGATAAAATATGCGGATGGCTACCGTGTGTTTTCGTCGCCGCTCGGAAAGAATCACTTTACAGGCGTTATGAATGTAAAAGACCCGAGAGCGGTAATAAAAAAACGCACCAACGGTCTGCCGCTGAGATACAAGGTCAAGGCATTCAGAATAGCCGACGGACCCGATAACTTTTTCGGTGAATCGGAGATAGTTGCGGCGTGTCCGCTTGAAACGCCCCGCAGACTGACAGCGGTTGTCGGAAATGACGGTATCTGCACATTGTCATGGCGGTATAATTCACAGTGCGACGGATATAAGATATATGCCGACGCAAACGAAAGCGGAAAATATACCTTTGTCTGCTACAGCGGAAGTACTTCGCACAGACTTGAAAACTTTACTAAGAGCGGTAAGGTTTCGTTTGCGGTGCGTAGTTTTGTAATGATCGAGCATGAAGAAAAGCTCAGCGTTTCCTGCACACCGGCAGAGGCGGTTATTCCGAAAACAAAGGGTGTGAAAGCACTTCAGCTTGATCATTCGGCAGTGAAAAAGAGTGCAGGCGCATACAATAACAGGCGGTTTGCCGGAAGTGACGGAAAACTGTGCAACGGTCATCATAAATGCACCATAATGATAGGCGGAGATATAACCGTTGCGGCTGAAATGCAGAAGAATGCGGCGGCAGGTATGCCTGTCTTCGATGAAGCATTCTCATCGCTTGGCGGAATATTCGGCTCATTTGATTTTTCCGTTGCAATGCTTGACACGGATCTCAACGATAAAAAGGCATATGCGTTTGAGGACAGCAGAAGCATAAACTGTCCGTCATCTGTTGCGGACGCTGTGTGCAAAAGCGGAATAGACGCGCTTGCTGTCAACGCAGGGCTTCTCCAGCGTGCGCCTCAGTCGCTTGAAAAATATCCGCTGACCGTTATAACAGAGAGCGATTGCACTCTTGGCGGTGAGAAGTATTCGATTGTCAATATCAATAATATAAATGTCGGATTTATTTCGGCAACGGTAAATAAAGATATTTCACAATATGCGGCTAAGCTCAGGAAGAGCGGAGCAGAGTACATATTCCTGTTCTGCTCATGGAACGAACGCCATACTCCCGTTGTAAAGCCAAAATGGCGCAGTGCGGCAAAAAAGGCGGCGGAAAGCGGAGCGGACTTTATTGTCGGAAACGGACTTAATGCGATAGCTGAGTACGATATTATAGAATGTACCGATGGCAGAAAAGTGCCGGTTGCTTATTCGCTGGGCTCGCTTATTCCTGCGGATTATGCCACAAGGTTTGAAAAGATCGGCGCACTGCTTTGCGTAAGGCTCAGAAGAGATACAGTCAGCGGTAAGGTACTTACCGATTTTTCGGGATATATTCCGTATGCGTTCAAGGATTACGGCTCGGAACATCGTGCAGTGCTTTTGTCGGACGATAATATGCACTATTTCGGACTGTCTGCATATGATTCATTCAGAAAGCAGATCGCAACTGCTCTTGGCAGTAAGATCGAGCTTGCACGTTATGCGGTAAAACCGGAACAGCAGTCGTTTGCTCTTTTAGGTTCTGCGCTTATATCAGAGCTTTTCAAAGGTGACGAAGATGTCGAAACCGACCGTTCACATCTGTTCATATCTCAGCTTACTATGAACGGAGAGCGTCGTGAGATAGATGAACAGTATTTCCGTGACAGTGTTGTGCCGCTGTACTACAATCTTTCAAAGGGGTATGACGAGTATCTATCCGATAACAGTTCCGACTGTCTTATAATGGATCTTTATTATGCGGCGGCAACACCTGTATATCAGCTTGACGGAGTGCTGTATTCGGGCGGCAAGGCGTTTATCAGGTCACGTTTTTACGAGGAGAACAGAAAGAAGCTGAAAAAGCTTGATATAAAAGATGAAGCCGTATGGAAACCGCTTCTGGATAAGTTCATTGACAGCATTATTGCCGTTTATCCCTCCGATAAGATAATACTTGTCAGGGTATCCGACCCGAAGCTTTACTATGTGAACGGAAGATATATACGTTCTTACGACCGTTCGTGCGATTTCAGGCTTCTGCTCGATATGGAAAACTATCTGATACACCGTGTATCGCCCAAGATAATAGATATATCCCGTTATTACCCCGGTGTTATCAACAAGCGTGGCAGGAGCTATGCGGTCTGCCGTGACGAATCGTTCCGCAATAACATTTCGCTCATTGCTAAAAGCGTATGCTCAGGCAGAAAGGGCAGTTTTGTAAACACCCTTACATACGACCCTGAAATATGGCTTGCCGAAATTGCGGAAAATATCGATGTGATAAAGTCAAGCGGCTGTGATAAGTTCTTCTTTATCCGCAACAATGCCGTTGACACGTTTATAAGCAAGCTTAGCCGTGATTTTATCTGTGCTGAATTCAAGGATATACTCACGCTCAAGGACAGTGGGTTTGTATCGTTCGCCGAAATAAAGGCACGTTTTGATTTTGGCAGGAACACAACGCTTAAAAATGTATTTGACGCAGTATGTGCTATACGAAACGGCGATGTCACAAACCGCAACATTGATGAAGTTATAAGGCTTGGACTTTATGCGGTTGACGACCTTACGGATATGCTGGCAACATTCTACCGCAAGAACGGCATTATACCCGACTGTGTGCTTGACAGGCGCGGAACAGAATTTTATCTCAAATGCGCAAGACTTTGGCTGTCAGGCGCTGACAAGGGTGCTGTAGAACAGCTTGTATCTGAATATTACAGAAAAAACAGACCGTCTACCTTTGATACGTTCGGCAGAGCAGACAGCAAGACATTGCTTTCACTTTGCGACAGGGCGGTTATAAATGAATGTATCAGCGGATTTTCTCCGCTTACGGTATGCGGACAGAAAGCAGACGTTGATCTGAGCTTTGTTGACAGCAACAGCAATGTATTTACCGAGCTCACTCGTTCATATTTCCCGGAAAACAGCGCCGATTGGCTTCTTGTGGATTTCTCGGATGCGGATAAAGAGCTTTACAAGCACAAGGATACATATGTTGCGGCAGTTGACGGATTGTGCGATTCTATGGCATACAGAGCGTTTATGACCGATGATAAGCGGTTTGCTCCGTATCTAGAGGATTTTGACAAGGATTTTATCGAAAGTGCGGTACAGAGCTTTGTCAAAGATGTAACCAAAAGGTACGGAAGTAAGATAATTCTCAGAAAGACCCACCTTTCACTTAACCGTCTTGATATGACGGGCAGGATAAGACCGTTCGAGGACACCTGTCACATTGAAGAAAAGAACCGTCTTACAGCGTATTGCGAGGAGCTTTTCATAAAGCTGACCGACTGTTTTGTCATTGATTATGAAAAAAGCTATTTGCCTGTGTGCGCCGATAAAAATGCCGATGTTTCCGAACGTATGCTTGAGAGCGATTTCTATAAAGAAGCTTCAAAGGCTGTGGATAAGATACTTTCGGGCGAGAGGACAAAGACGCTTTGCAACGTCGATATCGCAGAATATATAGAGCGCTGTGAACGGATAAAGGCTGATAACCCCGATATGTCTGCCGAGCTTTCCCGTGAGATATTCGGCGGTGCGGCTAAGCTGTTTATGACAGAATGAATTTTCTGTATGTTTAAAAGCCCTTTGAGAAAAACTCGGAGGGCTTTTTGGTTTTTGTCGGGCTGTATTATTACGGGCGAGAGTGTGTTGTGTTTTTGAGAGGGTTGTGGGGACGGAAAGGTTGGTAGGTGTAAAGCAATCCCTCCGTCTTGACGGCAGAAAAGTTTGCAATATAAAAAGGGCGGACATATCGCAAGCAGAAAGCAACAAAGCAACTGCTTGTGTCGTGCCGTCAATCCACCTCCCTTTGACAAGGGAGGCAAGTTTAGTGCGAAGCAAAGGGATGGTGGCAATTTTACGAGGGAAAGTGCGGTTTTGAGTAGGTTGGGTGGAGAGATGACAGTAAAATATAATAATACAAAAAGCGGTCACAGCATTGCACTGTGACCGCTTATCTGCTTTATTGCTTTGTGTAACTCCGCCGTTCAACTGACTTTAGTTGAACAACAACAATTCCAAAGGCGAAACTTGAAGCGGCACATTGCCGCAAGCGGAATTGGGAGCGGCGACCCGCTTACTGAAACACAATAAATCAAATCCATCGCTCAATCCCGCCGTTTCGCCATCCTGCGGATAGCTTAAACATTTCAAAAGGCGGAACTGTCAGCGGCGACCCGCCGCTTAGTCGCCGAAGGATACGCCGATGCTTTTTCCTGTGATGACAAGCTCGTCATTTTCAGGAACGAACTTTGTCTTCATCGTTACATCGGACAGCTTGTTTTCGGAAATCTTGCTTCCGATTTTTGCGACCGTGTAGCCGTATTTTTCCTGCTTTATAAGCATTGCGGCTCTTGCGCCGAACTTTGTTGCAAGCACTCTGTCATAAGCGGAGGGCGAACCGCCCCTTAATATATGACCGGGAACAACTGTTCTTGACTCAAAGCCTGTTGCGGCTTCAATCTGCTTTGCTATGCGGTTTGTAACTGTTGTTTCACCCGCTTCGGCACGTTTTTTTGCACGTTCCTTTTTCTTCATAGCGGCTTCTGCAATATCCATTGCGCCCTCTGCGACCGCAATTATCGAGAATGTCTTTCCGGACTGTGCACGTTTTTCGCAAGCGTCGATGACTTTATCAATATCATAAGGGATCTCTGGGATAAGAATAATATCCGCACCGCCTGCAATACCGGAATAAAGCGTCAGCCAGCCTGCCTTGTTGCCCATTATCTCGATTACCATAATACGTCTGTGCGAAGTAGCGGTCGTGTGGATTCTGTCAACTACCTCAGTCGCTATATCTACTGCGGTATGGAAGCCGAATGTAACATCTGTTCCCCATATATCGTTATCTATCGTCTTGGGAAGTCCGATTATATTCAGACCCTCTTCGGAAAGAAGATTTGCTGTCTTATGAGTTCCGTTGCCGCCGAGCGTCAGTATGCAGTCGAGCTTCTGCTGTTTATAGGTGGCTTTCATTTCAGCGACCTTGTCTATGTTGTCAGCTTCGATAACCTGCATCATCTTATACGGTGTACGCTTTGTGCCGAGTATCGTTCCGCCCTGAGTGAGTATGCCGGAAAAATCCTCCGGCTTCATTATACGGCAGTTATTATGGATCAGACCGTGGAAACCGTTTGATATGCCGACTATCTCAACGTTGTCCTCACCGAACATAGTGTAACAGGCTTTCGCCGCACCTCTTATAGTAGCGTTAAGTCCGGGGCAGTCGCCTCCGCTCGTCAGTATACCTATTCTGCGTTTTGCCATTTGTACATCCAGCCTTTCCTGAAAGATTTGTCGTTTTCTGCTATTTCAATTATAGCATACAAACGTCAAAAGTCAAGAAAATATTATAGCCCGGATTATGCAGAATATACAATTTCTGTGCGTTATACGCCGGTGTATATGCCTGCAAACAGCGGTAACATTGTTTCGTTGTCAAGTATCATATACATAAACGGGCGATTAAGAATTACCTGCTTTTCGTTAACCACACACGCACTGTCGACCATTTCTACAAGAGCGGCGGCACCTGCTTTAGTACCTTTCTCGTTTACCTCAATTTTAGTCTTGTGGATCACTTTGCCGATGGATATATTGCCTACGGTTGATTTGCCGATGCCTGAAAAATCCGCATTAATCTCGTCAAAAGCTGTCGGCATACCGAGTGACGAAAGGGCGTCGTTCAGGTTGGAAGAATATTCATAACCGAATTTCGGAAGCTTTGTTTCTACGTTGCAGCTTTCGGTACTGCTTAATATCCTGCCGAGCTTTTCTCCGGATAAGGAGGATATGAAGGAGGATATATCGTTATCGGGAAGTAAAGCCGCAAAGCTGTATTTTCCGCCCTTATACTGCTTGATAAAGCCTTTACAGCCGTCGCTTTCAAGATAAATGCTTTCGGTTGAATGCATCATAGTGACATTCATCAGCTTGTCTTCGGAGTTTGTGAATTTTCCATCAGAAATGTCATTTTCCTTGTAGATATTTTCCCATTCTGCGTCAAAGCTGACGGCGTTTATAAGATACATTATCGCTTCATCGGGGATGTTGTCAAGTATTTTGTCTATCATACCGTCGGTATTGTCGCTTACCCAATTGTTGATCTCTTTGCACGTTGCGTTGTCAAATGCACGCTTGTATATCGCCGCACCGAAATAATCCGCATTTTTCTGCAAAAAGTCCTTTTCAACGGTAAGTCTGTTTTCTTCATCTCTGAACCATATCGAATTTGCGTTTTTCAGCTTGAAGTCCTCGCCTGATGTAAGCGAGCCGCTGAATGATGAAAGATATTTGTTCAGTTCGTCAATGAGCATTCCGCTCCCAAGTACCTTTTCCATTTCATCTTTGGTCTGACCGTTTGCACCGTTTGCTGTCATTGCGAGTGCGGATGATACCGACAGGGGAGAGATAAGAGTGTTTGATTTGCCGTCAAAGCATTTCTTAAGCAGTTCAACAGAGAAATTGTCGTATGCGCTCTTAAAAGCATCGTCTGGTTTTACGGTTTCGTGGCTTGCGGCTTTGATGCCTGTCATAAGATCCGTTGTTTCGAGGGATTTTTCCGACTGACAAGCCGAGAGGGTGAGTGCCGATAATGTCAGTGAGGTTGTGATGATTGCTGATAAAATTCTTCTTTTCATACTATTCTCCTTTCTCAAAGGCAATTTAATGCTTTCTGTATATAAAACACCGCAGAGGTGCCGATTGTCCACAGACGGACAATATTTTCTGATTTTATTATAATAACTTATTTTGGTAAAGTCAATGGAAGTCAGATAGGTGGGGAGTGTTAATGCTTAGAAATTTTTAAGGTAGTGCTTCTATCAATTTTAATTTTATCCATAGTTGGCTCGGTCAAGCCGAGCAACAGAAGTTCACCTTTGGCGAGGGGGCAAATAGGATGGAAATTTGCGTTACTTTCTGCATAGTTTAAACCCATTTTGACATGTTATGCTTTATCGCTATCGTTTTGACAGCGGTACTGCCTTAGCCAAGCACCATATCTTGCCTCCCCTCGAAAAAGGGGAGGTGGCACGGCTGATATAATTTTTTGGCTTGCTGTACAGTATTCGGATAATCCTGCCTTTACGATTCTGAAACTATTCCGAGCCGTGACGGTGGGGATTGAAATTAATAGGAATACTATCTTCAAATGGTAAAGCAGTATCACCTTTAGCTCCCTTGTGTAAAGGTGAGCTTCTGTTGCAGTGCGAAGCACTGCCAACTATTGAGGGATTGTTAACGGAGGTGTCAGAGAAACGGAAAGAGTGCGGTAGGAAAGCAATCCCTCAGTCTTGCGACAGATAAGGCTGAGAGGATATTAAATATACTTGAATCGCAGAGCAAGGCGATTTATGATACGAAGTAGCCTTGTCGCAATCCAGCTCCCTTTACTCAAGGGAGACAAGCGTGTTGACGATTTTTAAGGGATAGTGAGGTTTTGAAAAGGTTGGTGCGGGGCTAAGGTTTTATTACTCTACCAAAATAACAATGGAAGAATATAACATACCAAAAAGTGTATAAATTATGCAGAAAGTAGCATGAACCGCAATCCTTTCTTGCCTCCCCTCGAAAAAGGGGAGGCAAGTTTAGTGCAGAGCTAAGGGATGGTGGCGATTTTGCAATGGTTGTGGGAATGGCAGATTTTTGTGTATGGTGAGTTTGTAGGGGAGTGGGCTTGCCCCTCCCGTTGAATCGATGTTTGTGGTTTTCTGAGTGTTTTAAATCTGTCAAGTATCAAGGGCAAATTGCCTTTTTACATTGAAATTCTTTTGAGTTGATTTTGATAATTACTATGATGTTTCGGGAGGGGCAAGCCTGTATAGTGTGATAACATAGTTTACAGAATGTGCAAGGACATAGTTTACATATTTATGATAAAATAGAGGCATAAAAT